>Ga0049107_10000006_pt1 | contig 292335 bp, 276 predicted proteins | sample WorMetilPIANOSA1_FD_61187 | JGI IMG/M metagenome (GOLD analysis project Ga0049107, IMG submission 61187) | Marine gutless worms symbiont microbial communities from Max Planck institute for Marine Microbiology, Germany - Olavius ilvae PIANOSA.1 | ecosystem: Host-associated > Annelida >...
TGTTTTATCTGTTTTATCTGTTTTATCTGTTTTATCTGTTTTATCTGTTTTATCTGTTTTATCTGTTTTATCTGTTTTATCTGTTTTATCGTGGCGCTATGTTGAAAGACCGTTTAGAAAGAAACAGCTGCTAAAGGATAGACGCGAGATTTTCATGAATGCACTGGTTTCATCTGTGTTGGTAATCTGTATCGGGTTACTGGTTACTTTGAACGATGGATTCCCTGATAGATACAGTGGAAAATTACCGTATGAAATCACGATGACTGATAAGCAATGGGAACATTGGCGTGACTGTGAGCAAATTGCGAAGAAAGTCGGCCATCACCATAAACTATGCACTATCGGAAGTAATGATTCTCCGGCACGTTTTTTATTATGGGGTGACTCCCATACAAAAGCATTGGCCACGGCGGTCGATTTAAGTGCAAAAAATCATGGCTTAACAGGTAAAGTAGCTATAAAAGGCGGGTGTCCTCCTCTATTGCCAATTGACAGGATGGACCGGGAGGAATGCTATCCATTCAATCAGGATATCTTGCAATATCTCAAAGATAATCCGGATATAAAGACGGTAATTTTGGCTGCTCGATGGGCTATAGCGACAAATGGCACTCGATATAAAAATGAGGATGGAGAACCGTATAATCTAATTGATGTTAAAGCCACTAAGACCGCAATTGATAAAACAAATACTGAATTAGTAGAGCTGGGTCTAAAACAAACGCTTTCTGAACTGTGCCGGTTGGGGAGGGCGGTAATCTTTGTCAGGCCAATACCCGAGATTGGATTTGATGTGCCCTCAAGCTCTTATATCGCTGAAATCACTGGCCGGGATGTAAATTCTATCATTGCTCCCACAGTAGCCGAATACCGGGAAAGAGTTCGCAATATCGACTTCATTGCAACATCGCTTGAAAGTGAAGGACTTATTAGTACGGTAGATCCTGCTGAATATTTATGTGGCCATGAATTTTGCAGGATTATACATGAGGATGAATTGTTGTATAGAGATGATGACCATCTATCGACTTATGGTGCTGAATACGTATCCGGTATCTTCGATGATGCGTTTATAAGGTTGGCCAGGTAGAGACTTGGTTCTTATTAGTTGATCAAAACCACTCCGAAGTTGGTCGGCGCTGTTCGCCTGAAGAGCCTGCTGCTGGCTGTTAGCTCAACCGGTGGGAGAGAGTAATACCAGGCATGCCGGCGGGATTCAGTCAGATTTCGGTTATTTCTGGACCGGAGGGGCGGCGAGAGCGCTGGCTCTTTAAAACCTGTATCGAATCCGTTCTTGGTACCGGCTCGGTGATACAATGTCACCATTTTAGGATCGGCGCCCGGTACATGTTGACTGAAAGAGTATTCTATGAAAACTGAAGATCTCCCTCAGCGGATTTTTAAAACATTTCTGCCAAGGCGGCTCGCGCTAACCGCATCCAAACGTTACAAGTTTCTGACCGCTGATTACCTGATCGTTTCGTACCCCAAGAGTGGTCGTACCTGGCTCCGTGTGATGCTTTCCGAGTACTTCGTTGCTCGTTACGATTTGCCCGCCGGTTCGCTGATTGAGTTCGCCAATTTTCACTACATGGATTCGCAGATTCCAAAAATCTATTTCACGCATGACATTCGCAACACCCTGCTAACACCTGCCGAAGTCGCGCGAGACCGCTCCGTCTATCACAACAAGCGGCTGGTATTTGTGGTGCGCGATCCTCGCGATGTCGTGGTTTCCATGTATTTCCAGCGTACCAAGCGAGATGAGAACTTTGACGGGAGCATGAGTGAATACGTGTTCGGGGCTGTAGGCGGATTCGAAACACTGCTGTGTTTCTACAAGTCGTGGCTGGAGACATTGCCTGACATCCCGGCGAGCCTGTTGTTAAAGTACGAAGAAATGAAATCCAGTCCGCAACAGGCATTGTCGTCCGTGCTCACTTTCATGGGTTTTGACCCGGATCCGGAGCTGGTTAACGCGGCCGTTCAGGCCTCGACTTTCGATCAGATGAAAAAGAAGGAAACCAATAACGAATACGGCCGCGCCTGGCTGGAAGCTGGCAACCCTGATGACGAGGAGTCGTTCAAAGTGAGAAGGGGCAAGGTCGGTGGCTACCGCGATTATCTAAGCGAGTCTGAAATAGAACGAATGAATACCATGCTTGATACCCTGCTGCCTGCTGGTCTGGGATACACCTCGAGGGAGGAAACCCCCGGCTGATCCCGGGTCGGGCGGATAACGTATCTCGCGTCACCGGGTTGACTCACGGCTGAGCGAAAAATTGCGTCAAACCAGTGCAACATACTTGACTACGACCGCGTACAACTATTTAATGCGCCCTGCCGCATTCCGGGTCCGGGTGGTTCACTCGGAAGGGCAGAGGGCTTGACTTTGATTTCCCCTTCTGGATATAAAGAAATGCTGCTTTTATACTTTGGGTTTAGTTCCAGCCTTAGGAGGCTCCAGCATACCACCTGGATCGGGTCTCAAAGCCAGAGGTCTACCAATCGAAATTACACCCGATGACTACGAATTTAATGCTCGCACCAAATGGTGTAGTTAGCCGATGAATGAGGGAACGCTTTGGCTGGTGACAGGTGACAAGCCTGGAGATAATGCGCAGCTGCAGGTTATTGCAGAGGCCCTGGGGTGGCCTTACGAGGTGCGTCGGGTTATCCCTCGCAAGGAATATGTATACGGGAAGCCAGATTTTAAACCGTCGCTATATCATCTGGACATGGAAAAGTCTGACCCTTTGGTTCCACCCTGGCCGGCGTTGGTGCTGACTGTCGGTCGCCGGCCCTCGATGGCAGCGCAGTGGATCCGAAAACAGTCCGGGGGTAAAACCAAGATTGTTTTGCTGGGCAGGCCGCGGAAAATGCTGTCTGCATTTGCCCTGGTAATTATCACGGGGCAGTTCCTGATGCCGAAACGGGATAACATTCTGTCTCTGGATCTTCCGCTCATGCGAGTTGATACGGCCAAAATTGATAATGCAGTTAAGGTCTGGCAACCCTCGTTTCAGGCGATGAAGCAACCGGTTACGGCTCTGTTGATAGGCGGGCCTACCAAGCCTTTCCGTATCGACGAAGCCGTTATTGAATCACTGTTGCAACAGGTTAAAACACAGCTTGCGGGTGGAAGTCTGTTTATCAGCACCAGTCGACGCACGCCTGAGGCGGTGGTCGATTATCTGCGGCAGCACAAGCCGCCAGATAGCACCCTGTATCGCTGGCAGCCGGATGACAACAATAATCCCTATTTTGCGTTGCTGGGCCTGGCTGATTACTTCGTTGTTACCGGTGACAGCCTGTCGATGATGGTGGAGATTGCCCGTTTGGGGAAGCCACTGGCAATATATCCGCTGCCTGAGCGAGGCGGTTTTATTGTGCACGGGGTGCGACAGGTAGTTATGGCTATCAGGCGCGCTCTAAGGCACTTGCCGGGCGGGTACTTTGGTTACATCCGGGATCTTGGTCTGGCCCATCAGTACCTGATGGATAACGGCATGGCCTCGACGGTTGGGCAGTCATTTGTCACCCCCAGCGGAGAGATGGAAGATCAGCTTGCGAGAGTTGTAGCGCGGATTAAGCAACTGTGATTGATATAGGGATTCAAAAAATATCATTATGCTAATGAAGATCGCACGACTACTGGTACGGAGCGTAGTTTTTTTCCTGCCAGAGCATAAAAAGATTGCCATTGATCGTTGGTTGCGGGGTCGTGAAGAATTTCATAAATTGCAAAAAGCGGATTGTGTGATTGTTTCTTATGGAAAAAGCGGTAGAACCTGGTTAAGGGTTATGTTGTCGCGATTCTATCAGTTGAAGCATGGCTTGCCGGAAAACAGCCTGATTGGTTTCGATAACCTGCATGCGAAAAATCCGGAGATTCCCCTGATATTTTTACACATGATAATTATCTGAAGGATTTCATCGGCAATGCGGATTCCAAAAAAGATTACTACCACAAGAAAGTTGTGTTGCTGGTGCGAGATCCAAGGGATATGGTCGTGTCACAATATTTCCAGTGGAAATATCGTATGCGGCCCTGGAAAAAACGATTGAACAGGTACCCTGTCCATGGTTCCGATATAAGTGAGTATCAATTTGCGATGGATCAAGACGCAGGTTTGCCAAAAATAGTAGACTTCTTGAATCTGTGGGCGAAAGAGGCTGACAAAATCGATCAGTTACTGATCGTTCGTTACGAAGATATGCGCGGCAATACAGCCCATGTACTGGAGCAGATACTGAGTTTCATCGGCACGCCGGCCACCCCCGAGGAAACCCGGGATGTGGTGACATTTTCTTCCATGGAAAATATGAGAAAAATGGAGCAAAAACGCACTTTCCGCCTCAGTGGCAGCAGGATGGTACCAGGTGATAGTGATAATCCTGACTCTTACAAGGTACGGCGTGGAAAGGTGGGTGGTTTTAGTGATTATTTTGATGATGACCAGGTGAATGCCATTGAACAAATGTTGCAACAAACGCTGCATCCTGTTTATGGTTATGCCTGGCACGTGGCCAAAGGGGATTAAACAGAGAGATTATGAAATACAAGGTTTTCATCCAGACGAATCATAAGCAGTATATCGGCGCACTTGCCGCTGCTCATGCCCTGGCGCGTTACTCTGATCACACAGACAAGTTTTCGATAGAAATTATCGACGTTCGGGATTACCCATACTTTACTGCGCGAGAAGGGCAAGTTTACCTGCGAGATGGTGCCCACAGAGAGTGGCTGAATGATGATCTGCAATCATTTACGCTAACACGATTTATGCCGCCTGAATTGATGGGATATCAGGGCAGGGCAGTGGTAATTGATCCCGATGTTTTTGCTGTCAGTGATGTATGGGATCTACTGTCCCGGGATATGCAGGGTCATGCCATCATGGTCAGGCCTCGCTCGGGGGGCAAGGGAAGGAGCGGTTGCATGGCGACCAGTGTGATGTTGCTGGATTGCGAGCAGTTGAGGCATTGGCGAGTAGAAGAACAGTTCGCTAAAATGTTTGCCGATGAACTGGACTACATGGACTGGATCTGTCTGAAGAAAGAACCTGCTGACAGTATTGGCCTGTTTGAAAACGAATGGAACGATTTTGACAAACTGACGCCTGCGACACGCATGTTGCACACGACCAAACGCAAAACCCAGCCGTGGAAAACCGGGTTACCCGCCGACTTCAGGCCGCCGGAGACGTTCCGCTTGTTTCCTCCTTCCGGCTGGATAATGTACGCGCGCCGAAAATTGTTTGGCGAATATGCCTTTATGGGCAAGTATCAGCAGAATCCCGATATGGCCCAGCAGGATCTGTTTTTTGGTTTGGTGCAGGAATGCCTGGATAAAGGAACGATCACCGAGAATATGCTGTCTGAGGCCATGCAGAACAACTATGTGCGTCATGACGCACTGGACGTGCTTAAACATACCCCGCCCTTGTCATAGCAGAACCTCGACCGTGCTACGGATGTCAGTTAATGCAGAGATATCGAGCGGGCTTTCAACCAGGATAAGCCTCTGGCGCCCTTGCGGCCGGATGCGTGGTAAAGGTGCCTATGCCTCCTGCAAGATGCCGGCGATTACTATCGAGGCTTTTGCCCGAGTGGATAAATGGCGACCCTGCTGATCCTCGGAGCCAAGCCTGACCCGGTGCTGCCGCCGGTATCCGCCTGGGATGATCTTGCCTGTGCCAATGCTTCCGGTTTTTCAGCAGCGAAGTACGGTCTCCCGGATCCCGCATTCACGGTGATAACTGCCATGCTCACTGTGGGTTCAGCAGCCGGGCGGCAAAGTATGCAGGCCATGCATGGCTTGCATACCGGCACGCTGTACTTTCTCTACAGTACCTCGCGCAAAACCAGTTTACGACAAACTAACCCGGTAAAATTTTTACGGGCACTGTCCCGGGCGGTCCGGGTGACCCCGCCCTGCTTTCGCTGGGCCATGCACAGGGCAGGTTACCATTGGGATCATTTTGTCGCCGCGGAGGTGGACAATTATGTCAATGCAACCAGGAACTGGTGCCAGGCAGAAGATGAGCTGTTTGGTCAGGCCGCCAGCAAGCGTCCATCGACCGGACTCACCGCATTGCTGATCGGTCTGTCATTGAATCGCTACGACCGGTTTATTCTGAGCGGTTTCAGTTTCGAGCTGACGCGTGACTACGCGCAGCATCCGGGAATTCATCAACGCGGCACTCAGGTAAGTGGGCATTTACCTACCGATATACGGTTTTTGCAATGTTTGTCGTCGTCGCTGGGTAACCTGTTTACCACTGAACCGATCGTTAATGAGCTGACCGGCGTGCCCCTGCTGGAGCCGGCTAATTAAAACCGGACTGCGGGATGTGTCTCCTGCTTTCCTGTCTTCTTTATCGGCCACAACTCGTTGCGTGTGGTTTATGAATACCCGTAGAAGTCATCCAGCTGCTCGTGTACCAGTTCATCCAGGTATCGATTCTGCTCCTCGCTGAAGTAATCCCGATAACCGCCGATCTTGCCTCTGCGCACTTTGCGCGAGTTTTTATCGGGTGAGTCACCCGCCTGCAGACGGCCTGAGCTGAAATAACTTTTTTTCTCCTTGTCCGCCAGGTTCTCGAAAGACGCGAATTCGACGGCTTTTTCGATATCTGTGCTGTTGAAATCGCGGTCGATAAAACTCATCACCTTTGTCAGTGTAGCCACCGGGTCAGTCCTCATGTCCTCGTATTTGGTTATCATGGTGTGATCCATTAACGACATTTCCTTGTGCCAGCGGTTGAAATGCTCGATCACTCGCGGTAGCCCCAGGGCCTGATCGGTTACAAACGTATAGATCGGCAGTTCTTTTGCAGCCAGGTCAATACCCTTGCGGCGAAGCACCCTGTCCGAGGCGCGGTTGCAGACGTGGAAATAGAACGATACGGCGACATCCCTTGGATCCCGCACCAGGAACAGAGTCTTCTTATTCGTTACTGCACTAATGTAACCATTGTTCCTGGTAAGCGTCGGTATGCGGGTGTCCCGAGTAAAGAATATGCGGGGAATGCTCGAGTTGAGATGGTGCAGATTATCGAAATTCATGAGCTCGGTTGCCGGTATGCCGTATTTCAGGTGATACAGGTGGGAGATCATCACTCTCAGCCAGGTGCGCCCGCTCTTGGTGTGGGATATGATCAGCGCATCCGCTTCATCTAACATGCGCCGGTTCTTGCGTACCCACTTTCTCCTGTGTAGCCATTCGCGCACAGCGTGCACCAGGAACGGTTTATTCGTTGCTTTTGGCTCATGTGGAGGTGTGGGGTCAGACATTGGGGAGTTCAGAATCCTGGTGGATTTGCGAGTCGAGGACATCGATAAAATATACCACGTTTCAATGCAGGCGGCTGAGTCGTCACCCGATTAAAAGCTGTCGATGGCGTCGCATAATGCCTGTGTCTGCGAGGTGAGCGGGCAGAATTCAACATGTGGTTCGATCGGGTGGCCAGATGATCGGGATAGCGCGATCCCGGAATCCTGGTAAGGCTAGATTGAGTGCAGGATGGCGAGCAGTTTGAATACACTGACAATCGCATTGTATTGTCTTGGTCGCCAATACGGAATTGCAGCCGAAACCAAAGCCATCCCTGCGGGCTTTCATGAAAGTAACATCGCCAGCCGGAATATAGTTCGGTCTATCCACGACATCGCCGTCCGATAGGCTGTATCGTGCCGTAGAACAACGTCACCCCTCGATCTGAGTACCTTGTTGCCACGGATGAGATGCTGAACTCGTTTGAGGGGTTGCCCTTCACCCAGGCTCTTTCCAATTTCAGCAAAGTCCAGGCCAAGGCATTCCCCGACTGGTTGTAGCGCAGCTCGGGGATCTCGGCATAGTGTTTCATACTGAATGTACACAGCTTTAGCGCCCATACTTTTTTCCAGCCGGGTAAATTCCTGGCGATGCCACAGCCAGCGCCTGGATACCGTAAAAACCCTGTTTACACGATTAAGAAATGGGGACTTCAATCTTCCAATCCGGTAATCCTTGCGGATGCGCGAATGTACGACGCCTCTGCCGTCGCGCTCCACATGCACCAAATACAGATCGATACCGCCAGTTTCCGCCAATTGCTGCGCATACTCGACGTTATGGCTTACGTCACAAACAAAAGGCAGCCCCGATACACGACTGATTATTTCGAACAACCGTGGTATCTTTTGTTGATCCGGCGTAGTTTGAAATGGGCGAAACTGTTCGCGAATTTCCGACCAGAAAAGACAGTTTTGTGCGAGCGCGCCGCAGGAGCAGACGTTGCCCTCGCGGAACATTTCACCGTGGGGAAAATTGCGGAGTTTCCCGGTCGCAAATATTTCCGGATGTTGAGCCAGTACCATATTCAGGATCGTCGTTCCACCATGCGCTGAACCGACAATCAAGACAACTTTAGGTTTCGTCATCGCGCAAAGTCTTATGTATTTCCGGGGAAACTTCAGCCGATATCTTGCATCCCGGACGGGGTTCGGAATTCGGTTTGCTTCTTCCGACCGGGGCGCTATATATTCACCAGATCCGTCCTCAATTTAAAGATCAGTGGATGCGCCGTACAATGCCGAAGTTTCCCCTGCTCGATATGTGATCGGGTAATACACCCCCTGAAACCGGGCGAGCAAACCAGAGGTGTTGGATGTGGTCATTAAAATGCAGTTCAATAACGTAACGAGACGTTATACTTCCCACGCCCGTGTTTGACCTTGAACTGGTAGATGTTAAACGTGGCGGAGCCCTCGAATTTTAGTAAGACACGATTTAGAGAATGGCGGTGAACAGTTTGTCTATGGATCGAAATAACATACAACCGGATTGCATTGTTCTGGGTGTTAAGCCAGGGATATCACCCAGTACAAAGCCGCCCGTGCGGATTTTTCTGGGTACGCAGCCGGAGCAGTATCGTCCGGAGCGTGTGTTTTTCTGGTCGGTCGAGCAAGTGCGTGACCCGAGCCGAGTCTATGAAATCTACCTGATGAAGGGGATGTCTGGATATCGAAGAAGCTGGCTATGGAATACCGGCTTCACCAATTACCGCTTTGCCATACCTTATTACGCTGGTTACCAGGGGCGCGCCATCTACAATGACGTTGATCAAACCTATCACGCAGATCCCGCAGAACTCTTTGACATGGAGATGGGAGAACACGCCGTTCTCGCGGTGAGCCGGACTGATACCTCGGTCATGCTCATGGATTGTGAACGCATGAAGAAATTCTGGACATTGGAGAAGGCCCAGTCACTCCGTAAATACCCTCTTATTGCCGCGGTGCAGGCGCAAGAAGGTGCCTACGGTTTGTTTGATGAAAGCTGGAATGTTCGCGATACCGCTTATATCCCGGGGCATACCCGGTGTTACCACTACACCATTCTTCACTACCAGCCATGGCGACCGCTCAGGGAGCGTTTTTATTACCGACCCAACGAGGAAGGCGGCAGCTTATGGTGTGGTCTGGAAGCAGAGGCAGATCGTGCCGGTTTCCAGGTTTTTACGGCCAGCCGACCATCACGGTATTTTGATGAGTTTCTCGAATCTCAAAGTCGCGCTCTCGAATACAATTTCGCCCCGACTATGCTGGCGGATATGGTGGCCGACCTGATCAAGGCTACATCGGCCACCAGCGTTCTTGAAGTGAAGGGTAGTTGTCCTTTCGCAGATGTAAAACAAAGACAATTGATTGACCTGGCCCGCGATATGCGTGCTGCTCATTTTGTGGAAGTCTGTGACGGGATTGTCATCAGTGCTGACTTGAGTCTCTGGCCGAAACAGGATCTACCGTGGATCCTCGATGGGCTTTTTGCACGAGCCGGGCGATTTATCTCTGGCACTGTGCGTGTTCCGGAGGCAGCCAGGGGAAGCAGGGGTTCACGCCGCCGCGCGATGGCGAAAGCGGCGGAATGGTGGAGCTGGGCGCTCGGGGCAGCATCGGCGCATTATCCTGAAGTCTGCTGGCGATTTGCGCTTGCGCCGAGTCTCGATAGTGGTATAAGGGATATCGAGTTCTGCCGGGGTGGCTCCCACCTGTCTAACGATTCACCAACCGTGTGGGTTTTGCTTGATCAGAAACCGGGTCATGATACCCAGTCGCTGGGTCTGGCGAATAATCTCGGTTGGTCGTACGAAGAGAAAAGACTAATTTTCAATTGGCGCGCTGAACTGCCAAATTTCCTGGTGAAGGGTTCTATCTCCAGTCTCGACGCGTCAAGTGCCTTCATTGCGGAACCGCCATGGCCGGATCTTTTGATTGCGGCTGGCCGCAGGACAGTTCCAATAGCCGAATGGATACGTCAGCACTCCCTTGGACGAACACGAACCGTTCAAATAGGGCGAATAGGCACTTCCCTTGAAGATCATTTCGATCTCGGGGTCGCGCCGGAATATGCGGGTCTCTACCCGGATCCTCGACGGCTGGAAACAGCAATGCCACTCACGCGGGTGTCTCAGGATTCGCTTGATGCGGCAGCCATGCGCTGGCGCGATGAGCTGGGCTCTGACAACAGGCCGCGCGTTGCCTTGCTGGTCGGCGGAACCAACGTCGAACATGAACTCAGCCCGGGCTGCGCCAGGAAACTGGGCGAATCAGTCAAAACCATGGTAGAGGCCAAGGGTGGATCGGTCTTTGTTTCCACCAGTCGGCGAACCTCAAAATCCGTTGCCGAGGCCCTCCTGTCTTCCCTCGGCTCGTCATGCTCTCATGCGTATGTATGGCAAACCGACAGGGAGAACCATGAAAATCCTTACATGGGATACCTGGCGTACGCCGATGCTTTAGTAGTCACCGGGGAAAGTGCGTCCATGCTGGCGGAAGCCTGCACGACAGGGAAGCCGGTTGCGATTTTTCCCTTGCCCGAACGCTCAGCCGGTTTTGCCGCATGGGTGCGTTCAGTGGGGCGTGCTTTCGGTGATGCTGTTGCCAGACGTGCCTATTCCCGTCCGTTGAATAAACGTGGTATTGAGCGTCCGCAGCGAGGCATACAGCGTCTTTGCGCCGGCATGCTGGCGAAAGGCTGGGTGCGAACCGGTGGTCATAGCAGGCTATTGCACGAGTCTTTGATAGCCCACGGCCTGGCGACCTATTTCGACGGCAACCTGCCTCCGCCGCCAACATCAAGTGTCGATGAAATGAATCGTGTTGCCGATCGGGTTCGTACCATGATGGGTTTCGAAAAATAAAAAATGTGCTTTTGACAACTGCGGAGTCTCGAGGATTTGGAGTTTTCTGTACTGCGTGTCGGACTTTGCCGGGATGATGAATAAATCGGAACGTCTCTCGATTAATCGTTATTACCGATCTGTTTTACAGAAAAGCCCGCGCACTCTGGTGACGGTGTTTTTCAGGTCATCATCTCCCATCGGCAGGACGGTTTCATCGCCGGTCTCACCCAACAGTAAAATGCGTTTTTGTTGAATCAGGTGCTCATGAATGCGCGAGATGTCGCGACGTAGTCGTTTGGGCCCAAGATGATTGCGTATCCAGGTCCCCAGCGTACGTAATGGGTGGCGTGGTTCAATGGTGATGGTGTTGGGCTCGGCAGGTTCGCCGATATGCTCGGTCCGCGAGGCATCGTAAAGGTAGACCGGTTTCCCGGTGGCGCAACTTTCCGTAAGCATGGAGATGCTTTCCGCCGTGACGATGAAAGCGTCGGCCAGCGCCAGGAAACCTAAGTATGGATTGGTGGTGTCGCGGTCATTGAAATCAAAGCACAAGGCTGGAACCTTAATCTCCTTTTTCATCACTTCCAGGGTACCACTGGGGGAGCGGGCACTGGTGGTTACCAACAATGCGCCTTTTTTCGAAGCGGCGAGGGTGTTGGCGGATTTCGCCAGGTAGCGAAGTCCGGCTGTCGTGAATTGCGCACTGCTACTGTTGCCGCCAACCAGCACGGCAAGCCATGGTTGAGGTAAATGAGCGAACTCGGGTCTCCAGCGTTGCGCGGCGGCTGCCAGTTTTTGCTGGTCTACGCGGTGCAATGGCAGTTCGTTGTAGAGGACATTTGAGGTTTTTGGCAAGTCATACTGAGGCGTAGTCACGATCAGGTCGAAGTGTTTCGGGCGCGCCCAGGGACGTCCAATATGCACCAGCCGACAATGTCCTTTTGATTGTTTTCTGATCCATCGCGCAACAGGCTCATTTCGCCGTCCGGCGGAAATTACCAGGTCTGGCCAGGGTGGATCCAGGTCATCAGACTTCTCTTTTTTAAGACCGAGAAGTGTGACCTTTAGCAGACGATTCGGAATCAGCTCCGGCGCGATGTACTGCAGGTGTTTTTCGATCCAGCCCCAGCCCAGAGATTCGGCGAGTGCCAGAACCTGGTTATTGTCTCCCGCCTTCTGTCCCAGCAGTGTCCACACAACCGGTGTGCCGCATGATTCTTTTTCTGGTTTCATAGTGCATGTTTTCAGAGATCATGGATGGCTATGGCTTGCAAATGCAAGATTGGCCACATGTTCTCTTACTCAACCGCCGGAAGCTGCGTTGTCAGTGGTGACAGCACCAGGGGCTGCCGACGTTTCTGTACGATAATCGAACACTTCGGATAAGCGGGTGTTGACTAACTCGTCAATTTTCGCGACCTGCTCGTCGTCAAAGTAATCTCTATAGCCACCAACCTTGGCACGCCGTACCTTGAAGGAGTCCGGATTACTGGAGTCTTTTGCCTTGACCCGACTGCCACCGTGAAAGTAGTTTTCCTTTTCGAGTTTGCGCAGGTTCTCGACAGAAGAAAATTCAACAGTTTCCCGGATCAGCTTATCGTCTGGATCCATATCAAGGAACGTGACGATACGTGACAGTTCCGTTTCGGGCTGCACCCGCATATCCTCGTAGCGCACCATCAACAGGTGTTCGATGTTTGGCAACTCCTGTGCCCAAAGATTCAGGAAGTCGATAATACGCGGTACGCCACAGTCAGGATTCATGACAAAATCGTAGATCGATATATCCGACCCGGCAGCAGGGTACTGGTTCATAGCCATTTTCTCGGGACGCATCCGGTACTTCCACTGGAAGAACTGTGACACGGCAACATCCTGCGGCCGACGTACCAGAAGAACCACTTTTTTATTGTAAAAATCTTTCTTGCTGCTGGTATTGCCGGTATAAGTACGCAGGTAGTTGTCGTGGGTAAAGAATATGCATGGCACCGACGCATTGATTTTATGAAAGTTGTCGAAGCCCATCAGGATTCGCTCCGGAAGCGCATAGGCCTGCTGGTAATAGCGCGATAACATAACCCTCAGCCAGGTGCGACCACTCTTGCCATAGGAGACAAAAACATAGTCGCATAACCGATACTTACGGTGCTCTTCGTGACCACGCCGCCAGCGATCCAGTGCGATCGCCTGTTTTTGGGGTAGCAACACCGACAAGGTCCTTACCAGCCAGTACTTGAGCCGCTTGATACTAAGGCGCATCTGAAACCTCTTGTAAAATTGTATAAAAGTAATCGATGGTGTGCCGGGAAACAAGCGCAGATTACTTTCGTAGCATGATATTGGCGAATTCAGCAACACAGGTAACAAGGCAACTGTTTCCTGGTGCTGGTGATATTGACTACAGTGGCTATTCTACCAATAAAGCGTGGATTAACCGTAAGGTTGTTCGCTATGCTGTTTCTTCATCCGAGTCAACTAATCAGGGTATTTCCGGTCAATGTGGATATGAAAATAAATCCTAATGCAGTAGCGAAGCCTTTCCTCGCCGACTATCTGAGACTGCTTGTCGTGACCCTGCTGCTCGTTTTCCTGTTACCGGCGTCCGCCATCGATAGCAAACCTTACCCGGAATTTACAGCTGTCTACGATGCGCGTGTCAATGGGATCAGGATGGCAGAAGCCAGCTTCAGTCTGCGCAAGCTGGACAATGGAGATTATGAGTACCAGCAAAAATCAAAATCTGTCGGTATTGGCTCGTTATTCGGGAAGAAGGTTTCAACCGAAACCAGTCGTTGGCGAGTCACCAATAATTGGATACAGGTGCTGGAATTTCAGTCCAGCAGGGAAGATGGCGATGCTGACGATAATCTTCACCTGATTTTTAACTGGGAAACTGCTCACGTGAAAAATGTCTCTGCAGCTGATCCCTGTCAGACAAAAATGCCGGAAGGCACGCTGGACAAGCTGGTGATGCAGCTGGCACTTTTATTTGAACTGCGTGATGGGGGTACTGAATTCCAGTATCCGGTCGCACACCAGGGGCGTATAAAAAAATACCGGTTCAAGCAGACCGGAAAAGAAAAAATAGAGCTTTCAATGGGTGAATTTAATACTCTGATCGTGGAACGGCTGGATGATGATCGGGATAAGACCCTGATGTGGAGTGTTCCGGAAATGAATTATTTTCCTGTGCGTTATCTCAAGCACAAGAAGAGTGGTGTAAAGATCGAACTGTCGCTACGCAAGATCAAGTTTATCGACCAGCAAGTCTCTGAATAATCATTAGCTGCTTGCCAGTCGAACGGTCGTATCCAGGTTTTGCCGGTTTTCAGTACATATGGCGTTCTTTCTCGGTTACTAGCGCCTCACCGGCCAGCAACCGCCGCCACCTTTTCTTGGCCATGTGCCGGGGGCGATACTTCTCGAAGGTGACAATAAACACTTTGCGATAGTGATTTTCAGGACAGGCAATGCGCCGTACCCCGTGCCAGGAGTTGCCCTGGCGGCCGAATATCAGGCTGTGATTGTCTTTGGTATTGGCGGGATACTCTGCAATAAAATCCTCAAACGCGGGCGCGCTATCCGTCTCGTATCGTCCTCCGTCATCAAGAATCACAGTCTCTCCACCCCATTCCCACTTCCAGTCATCACCTGTATTCAGGTAGAAAATATGGGATCCGAGCTTGTTCCTGGAATCGCAATGCGGAGAGACTTCACAATCGTTGGACGCGTAGTGCCAATGGAATCGAAAGCGGATATGGGGAACATCTAAAAGGCCACAGATAAAACGCCGATAACGTCTGCTGCGCAACTCTTTGATAAACGCATCCCAGGCTGGTGAGAGTTGCATACCTTTCTCATAGTCCAGTAGATAGCGGTCATGACTGGCCTGGCCGTGTTTACGTTGTTTGCTGATGAAGGCACGGAACTGTGAAATGTCGGGCAGGCTATCCAGCAGCTCACGATAACGATCTTCGGCAATGAAATGCTGGGGATTGATCCATGGATAGGGAAGCTGGGCACGAAATGCCCCCGGGTCGATGGCGTCCAGTACGGCAGGATTTAAAAAATGCTTGCTGATGGGGGGCATTATGATTTCGCTATTAAAATCGAAAGTATACGACCAGATCGTGGGTATGGATAGTCCCTAACGGAATACCCCGCGGCGATACAGTCGCCACATAAGCCCCCAACCATAGATAAGCGGATGACGACGCATTTTCGGGGTTGCTTCGATGGGAATGCCGGTATGACGCTCCAGTTTCCAGATGAGGTAATCTGCCCCACCCTGAAAGGTGAAGGCAGCCTTTATCAGTCTCACGAGTGATACAAATTTTCCCTGAAACCGTCGTAACAGCCAACCCAGGCGGCCCAGTCTGCGCGTACGCGGCGGAATCCGGATGTGGTAAAGCGGACCGGATGAATCCTGCTCGCGGTTTACCTCGAAAGGCAATTCGTCCATGACCAGTGAGGTAAGCGCAAGGTAATGATCCTCCCAGGATTCGTAGAGCAGGATGGCGCGCTCCGGCTTTTCTACGCGCAATTCAGCGCGGTAGCTGAGCGCCAGTCCCTGCTGCCATATTGCAGCGCTGTCAAGCCGCTCGGGCAGGGCGGGCAGGGCCCGGGTGAGGAAGGTAAGTACCGCCTGTGCGAGCATCACCTGAACACGGCGGCTGATCTCTTCGTCGCGTCCGTACAGCAGCCCACAGGGCTGTGCGAAGCGTCCCCAAAGGTAGGAATGAAACCAATTCAGCGAGGTGCCGTGCTCCAGGTCCTGCAGGGAGACGACGGCGTACTTGCTGCGCACCTTATTGCCGTCTACCTCAATTTCCAGGTAATAGATATTGGGAGGCAGCAATCGATTGAACAGGGCGGGTAATGACTTGCGGTAGGCTTTGCGGTAGTCGTCAACCACCAGGTACAGATCGACGAGCCCATCCAGCGCATCACCACTGCGCAAGCAGGACCCATAGAACAACATTGCATCCACCGCACCGCTATACTGCTGCAAAAGCGCGTCGCGCAGAGCAAGCAGTTCTTTGCTAAAGGTCCGGGGAGTGCTTTGCGCAAGCAGATCTGTCAGTTGTTGTGTCGGGTGCATTTAGAAAGCTCGTCGCATCAATGCGGCAGCAAGCAGCGGGAAGGCGATGATCGGTACCAGGGTCGTCAGCAGGGCGTTCATGTCCAGAATCAGACCCAGATTGACCAATGACTGGCTGAACAAATGATAGGCGATCCCGGTAATGGTTGCGAGGACAATTCTCTTGCCCGCCGTGGCGCTGCGCAGGGAGCCGAAGGCAAAAGGGAATGAGCACAGCATCATGATGATAACGGTAAACGGCAGGGTAGCTTTCTGCCAAAATACCATTTCGACTCTTTCCGTTGCCTGCTCACTGGCCCGCATAAACTCGAGGTACCGATACAGTCCCGATGGCGACAGGCTGTTGATAGGCTGTTCCATAACGCTCAGTTGTCTATCCGTGAGGTAGGAGTCCTGCACCCGCTCTGCTTCATGCCGTGTTGCGACATCATTGCCCTCGTAGTTCTTCACTATCAAATTCTTATACAGCCACTGCTGCCGGTTCTTCATTTCGGCCTGGTCTGCATGCAGATAGCGCTCGAGGCGTTGTTTTTCAGGATCGAATTCAAACACGTGAATGTCTGCCAGGGTATTGCCCTCATGCTTGTTGCGGATATTGATGAAGCGATTACCCTGGTGTATCCAGGTGCCATGTTTCTCGATCAGAAGTTCGCCTCCGGACAGTGCCAGTGACTGTCGTTGTACCGCGCGTTGATACAATGGTGGAGCCACCCATTCCATGATAATTAATACAAAAAGTATAAAAACCGCACCAGATTTCAGCGTTGTCAGCCCGATGCGTTGAATAGAGATGCCGGAGGCCCGCATCGCGGTCAGTTCATTGCTATGTGCGAGCCCGCCCAATGCCATGCTGGTCCCCAGTAGCGCGGTGAACGGGACGAGATTCAGCAGGTAGGTCGGCATCAGCAATACCTCATATAGGACGGCGTCGATCAGTCCGTAACTTCCCGTCCCGATCTCATCCAGCTGCCGCACGAGGTCTAGCAGGGTAAACAGTGGCAGCAGTACGAGGATTACCAGCAGTGCGCTGCGTGCCAGTGTCAGGCCGATGTAGCGGTCAAGAATGTTCATCGACTGCCTGACCACCTTGCCGGCCGCAACAGCAGGATTAAAATCATTAATCCAAGCACTATGTCTGGCCACCAGACACCGGGGATAGCCCCGACAGTGCCCTCTTCAACCCAGTTCCTGGCCGTGATGCTGAGAATATAAAATACGGCGAACACGAGTACGGCGGCGACGGTTTTTGCATAGCGTCCGCGGCGCGGCGGAGTGCGGCTAAGCGGTACGGCCAGAAGGCCAAGCAGCAGGGTGGTAACGGGAGTCGTCAGTCGCCACTGAAACTCGGCTATATCAGCGGGCTTTGGCGACCTGGCAAGCTGCAAAGTGCTGGCAGCCTTGCTCCGGTAACGATTTAAAGCTTTTTCGTCACCCTCTAGTAACAGCGTCAACTCGTTGAACTTCAGCGTCAGGTCCTGCCTGCCGGAGAGATCGATCTGATAGGCGGTACCATCAATAAACCTGAACACCGGAGGAGCAAAAGGGTCGGTTACCGGTTGCCAGGCCTGTCGAGCGTTGATGACCCGTACGCCTTCATCATCAAGGCGGTAAAAATAAACCTCTTCGAGTCGATTCTGCAGATGGTTGATACGTTCCACAAAGATTACCGTACCTGATTCTTCTGCGGTATAGAACTGACCCGCTTCCAGCTTGTCCAGGTTGAACTCCGCCTCCGCTTCAGCCTTGATATGATAGCTTTTCTGGTAGGCCCAGGGGCGCACGACCAGAGACAGGCTGGCCACAACCACCGCCAGTATCAGCGAAAACCACAATACACTGCGCATAACCCGCCGCTCACTGAAGCCGGTGGCGTAGAGGGCGACCATCTCGTTATCGTTGTACATTCGCCCCATGCTCATGACCACGGCAAGATAAAAGGCGGCAGGCAACAGTACCTCGATACCAATCAGGGACCGTAACAGGGTGAGACGGGCGACAGTGCTGGCCGGCAGCAAACCGGCGGCTGCCTCCGCTGTATAGACAGCTGCGTTGTAGCTCACGAAAATCACCATCAGGATCGCGGTAACAGTAACCAGCGGCAGGGCAATTTCACGGGCCAGGTAACGGTTGATGATCAAAGGGACTACTCTTTATCTGCCAGTATCTGCTGCACCAGTTGCCAGTCGTTCTCGCTATCGACATCTACCGCAGCATCGGCAAAAGGCAGTATGACAACGCCAATTTTCATCTCAAGTAAGGCGGAGACGCGGGCGAGAGCTTCCTGCAGGGAAAGACGCCCAAGCAGATACTTGAACACCGGCCACCACCCCAGCGCGGCGAACAGACGCCAGGGTCGTTTACGTTGCGCTTCCAGCTTGCGCCAGAAAGCCGCAATTGTGCGGGATTTCGGGGTCATCAAAGCGAACAGGTTGCAAGTGCAATAGTCTCTGTCACTAAAACGCAGCCGGGTTCTGTGCACCCCGGGATAGGTCTCCAGGACGAGTTCATGAAGGGCCAGCCCGACCAGCAAGTCAAAGTCGGAAGTGCGTGCCTGCGCGCAAAAATATTCGACTATCTGGCTGTTCAACAGGGCGTGGTCGGCGGTAGTCAGTAACACCGGCTGTGAATCCGGAATCTGTTCCATAGTGGCGCTGGCGCTGTTGCACGGGCTATCCCGATTGGCGATCCAGCGGTAATCACCGGCATCGATTCCCGATTTGAGTTCCGCTGCCTGTTCGACTAATGGCCAGGGCGGGCCGGACAACAGCCGCGGCCCGATGGCCGAGCTCTCCTCGAGGGCATTCAGGACCCGCAGCACCATGGGAATACCGCCTACGGGGGTCAACGCCTTGCAAGAGACGCCGGCCGCCCGGGAAACCGGATCATCCGGACCGCGGTCGGCCGCCATGATGATGGCGGTGAGTGGCATGCTGGCGGATGTGCTGTGCATATTCAAAACTCAGGCTGGCGATGGTAGATGTTGAGATATCCCTTTCATGGATCCGGTAGCGTTTGCAGGGATCGCCGCCGAATATCGGTACAATATGCAGCATGCTGCGGTCTGCGGCAACCAGGGCATCTAGCTACCTGTAATGACTTGCACTGCGACCAGGGGCCGAATCGTATTCGTCACCCTGAAAATCATTGCTACGCCCAGTATGTTGCTCTGGTATTTCCAGTGCAACCTCATCAGCGAGATACGAGCATTGTTGAAGCGTTCATGATACAAAATCTGGCGCAAATAAACACATCCCGGATGTCGTTGCTTGTGCGGACGAACCGGGTCCCGGGGGCCTCCTGGTCCGTGGCAAGCAGGATGCTGGCAGGGCTCTCGCCAATCCCCCATACGGGGATTTTGATATCGACGTTTGAGGATTGGATATGTTCTGGTAACATGCGCGTCTATCCCAGAATTTAACAGTTAACTCTCTCGGTCTGAACTACAATATTTTCTATGGAAAAGCTGCAGGTTAACGGTGGGTCTCCTCTGTCAGGGGAAGTGAGAATCGCGGGTGCTAAAAATGCAACCTTGCCGATTCTGGCGGCCACCCTGCTGGCAGATGGGCCCATGACGCTTGGGAATATACCCCATCTGTGTGATATCACCACAACCATAGCGTTGCTTGGGTCGATGGGGGCTCAAATCGCCATGGATGAAAAGATGAATATCCGGGTCGACAGCAGCACGCTCACGGATTTTAACGCTCCCTATGAACTGGTTCGGACAATGCATGCCTCTATTCTGGTGTTGGGGCCATTGCTGGCCCGGTACGGCCAGGCAAACGTATCTCTGCCGGGTGGATGTGCCATTGGCTCCAGGCCGGTCAACCTGCATATCGAGGGTTTGCGTGCCATGGGTGCTTCCGTGGAGGTGGAAAACGGCTATATACGGGCCACCGCGAAACGTCTTAAAGGTGCCCGAGTGGTGATGGACGTCGTCACCGTGACGGGTACTGAAAACCTGATGATGGCAGCGGTTCTGGCCGACGGTGAGACGCTGCTCGAAAATGCGGCGCGTGAGCCTGAAATAGTCGATCTGACCAACTGTCTGAATCAGATGGGCGCGAAGATAAGCGGAGCAGGTACGGATTTTATCACCATCCAGGGGGTCGAGCGTCTCAGCGGCATCCATTATCAGGTACTTCCCGATCGCATCGAGACCGGTACCTATCTCGTGGCGGCTGCAATTACCCGTGGCAGTATCCTGGTCCGTGATACCCGGCCCGATCTGCTCGATGCGGTGCTGCAAAAGCTGCGCGATAGCGGTGCCGAGACCAGGGCCGGGAAAGACTGGGTCTCGCTTGACATGCATGGCAGGCGCCCAACCGCGGTGGATGTCTATACAGCTCCTTACCCGGCATTTCCGACCGATATGCAGGCCCAGTTCATGGCCCTGAATGCAGTTGCTGAAGGGGTAGGGACGATCACAGAGACGGTCTTCGAAAACCGGTTTATGCACGTTCACGAGTTACAGCGTATGGGTGCGAAGATCAGGCTGGAAGGCAATACCGCGATTTGTGAGGGTGTGCAACGCCTGACCGGTGCGCCGGTGATGGCTACCGATCTGCGGGCGTCCGCCAGTCTTGTGCTGGCAGCGCTCGCCGCCGATGGAGAGACCACGGTGGACCGTATTTACCACATCGACCGTGGATACGAAATAATCGAAGAGAAATTCGTCGGTCTGGGGGCCAGTATAAAACGGGTTCCGGGATCAGGATGGGTACCTGAATCAGTTTTGGTAGCTGAATCGGGAATGGTGCCGGAGCCTGAAGAGGTCGTTCTCAGGCAGGTAGCAGTTTGATTTTGTGTAAATTTGTAACTTGCGGTTAGTTGTCAAATACCGGAAAATCGGCCGTGGTGCGTGGGGCGGCGTTAAGACTAGCTTAAGGTGAGTATGAGATCATTCTCGAATAATCGCAGCCGGCAGGCTGATCGCGAGAAGTGCTGAATGTTACAAACGATTTTTGAAATATTTTAAGAGGTCAGCCTTGGGGTTGCAACCGACACCGACAGAGAACAATCTACCGATGCGGGCAGCAGATTTCCCGAACCTTGCGGCGGCTCTTGATTATGCAGCGCAGGGACAGACCGGAGTTAATTTCTACAACAGTCGGGGCCAACTCTATGCGGGGCTGACCTATACCGAGCTCAGGGGTCAGGCACTGCAACTGGCGCAACGGCTGCGTGGCCTGAATACGGAGCGCGGAGCGCGCCTGGTTATCATCGCGGATACCGATCCGGATTTCCTGCGTTTTTTCTTTGCCTGTCAGTATGCTGGACTGGTACCGGTACCATTGCCGATTCCCCTCAACCCCGGGGGACACAAGGCGTACGTAAAACATATACGGGCGATGGTGAAAAGTTGCCAGGCCTCGCTGGCGATGGCCCCGGCGGGCTATTCAGGACTGCTTGATGAGGCGGTCGATGGGCTGGGGTTAGCTGTTGTCGGCTCGCCCGAAGCGTTCGATGCATTGCCTGAGCAAGAAGGCGAGCTGCAACCAATGCAGACGGATGAACTGGCCTACTTGCAATATACGTCGGGCAGTACCCGTTTTCCGCGAGGCGTGATGATTACCCAGCGGGAAGTATTGAGCAATCTTTCAGGGATTATTATCGAGGGCATGGACATGCGGCGAACCGACCGCTGTGTTTCCTGGCTGCCGTTTTACCATGACCTTGGCCTGGTGGGCCTGGTGCTGGTGCCGATGGCTTCACAAGTGACCGTAGACTACCTCGGCACGCGCGAGTTTGCGATGCGCCCCAAGCAGTGGCTGACACTGATGTCGCGCAATAAAGCAACCATCTCGATTAGCCCGCCTTTTGGCTATGAATTGTGTAACCGTCGCCTGCGCGAAGGTGAGGTAGAGCAGTATGACCTGAGTGCATGGCGTGTGGCAGGAGTGGCTGCGGAGCCGATCCGCCCGCAGGTGCTGTATGATTTTGCGGAGGTGCTAGCTCAAAGCGGGTTTGATAGCAAAGCGTTTCTGGCCGGTTACGGGATGGCGGAGTGTTCCCTGGCGGTGAGTTTTGCTCCCCTGGATCAGGGCTTGTCGGTTGACCGTGTCGATGCAGGTCAGCTGGCGCTGTCTGAATGCGCACAGTTGGTAGGACAAGACGCTCCGGTAGAACGAGTCAGCGAGTTTGTGAACTGCGGTGTGCCGCTATCGACCTTTGAAGTGGAGGTGCGGGATGCAGCGGGAAAGGAGTTGCCGGAACGTCACATCGGTGTGATTTACGTGCGCGCACCCAGTGTCATGTCGGGGTATTTCAATGAACCCGAAATTACCGCCCAGACACTCTCGCCTGATGGTTGGTTAAACACGGGTGATATCGGTTACCTTACGGCTACGGGACTCTTTATCACGGGTCGTAAGAAGGATTTGATCATTATCAACGGCCGCAATATATGGCCGCAGGATCTGGAGCAGATTGCAGAACAGCAACCGGAATTTCGTCCGGGCGATGCCCTGGCATTTGTTGTCCCGGGTATCGATGGAGCGGACAGGGTAGTTATGGTTGCACAAAGCCGCGAGAAGGACGCCGAACGGCTTGCGGAATTGGGTAAACGGCTACAAGGTTTGATTCTTACCGAGATAGGTGTGGACTGTCATATTGAGCTGGTGCCGCTGCATACTCTGCCGAGAACTTCGTCGGGTAAACTATCCCGTTCCAAAGCACGCTTGAACTATATCGAGTCACAAGGATCCGATCGGAATGATAATAAGGGCGCGATTTCTGGTCTGCCGCTTAAGCAGGTGGGCTAACAACCTGTCGTCACTGCTGGTTTATTCGTGTCACGAGTCATTGCTGTAACCGGTGCTACCGGATTCATCGGTGCTATGCTGGTCGATCACCTACTGGCTGACGGCTGGAATGTTAGGGCCCTGGTACGTTCCCGTTCAGCACATCGTTTACCACAAAAGCCCGGACTCGAAGCGGTTACCGGTTCCCTCCAGGACGGCGAATCCCTGAAGCGTCTGGTACAGGGTGTTGTTGCAGTGGTGCACTGTGCCGGTGCGGTTCGTGGAGCTAGTGCTGCTGATTTCAACGCCGTCAATGTAGAGGGCCTGGAACGACTGGTGCAGGCTGTGCTTACCCTGTCGCCCCGCCCCAGATTCCTGTTACTTTCATCCCTGGCTGCGCGTGCTCCCGAGCTATCATTCTATGCCGCCAGCAAGCGCCAGGGGGAACTGGTCCTGGCCGCTATGGCTGAAGATATGGAGTGGATTGCCTTGCGCCCTCCAGCGGTTTACGGGCCGGGCGACAAGGAGATGTTGCCATTATTCCAATGTATGGGGCGCGGTTTTGCGCCGGTTCTGGGGGAGTCTCATGCGCGCGTGTCATTACTATATGTTGAAGACCTGTGCTTGGCAGTGCTAAGCTGGCTAAATGCCGACGGCTGCCGCTGCGGCGCATACGAATTGAATGATACCCAAACGGGTGGTTATAGCTGGGATGAAACCATAGCAAGGGTCTCGGCACTGCTTGCCAGACGTATTATCAAGCTACCCTTGCCGGCAGCACTGTTGCGGTCGATTGCCCACGTGAATATCGCCGTTGCACGCATTATGGGCTATGCTCCCATGTTGACGCCTGGGAAGGTGCGGGAGCTGCGACATCCGGACTGGGTGGCCGATAATAGCGCATTGACTGCGGCGATTGGCTGGCGACCGGTATTTTCTCTGGAGCAGGGCCTGCGACGGACAATGGGTTGGGGTGAGCCGGAACCGGCACCAACAGAGCGGTTATCGAGCCACCAGAGTGATACAGGACAGAGAGTGAACAAAGATGCACAGTAAAGAGGAAATCCTTGATCAGCTGTTTGAGTTGATCCGCCCTTATTCCGGGCAGGCATTAGAACTCAGCGAGCAGACCCGTATCATGGATGATGTCGGTCTCGATTCTATGCAGGTAATGGAGCTGGTGATGCAGATCGAGGATCATTTCGACGTTTCGGTCCCGCTGAATATTCTTCCTGATGTCAATACGATAGGGGAGTTTGCCAAACACCTCGAAACGTTACTGCAAGATAGCTAGTTTATGACTAACCTTCTCGAAAAGTTCCTGCCCCTTGAGGAAAAGCGTGCCGCGCTGGTTGGCAGTAATGGCGAAGATCCCTTTCATGTCATCGTAGAGCGGGTGATTTCATCTACCGAGGCGGTGGTGAATGGTCGCGAGGTCATCATGGTGGGTACCAACAATTACCTGGGACTGACCTTCGATCCCGACTGCGTGGCCGCAGCCTGCGAGGCGGCCAGGACGGAAGGCACCGGCACCACCGGTTCTCGCATGGCGAATGGCAGTTATGCTGCACATGTGGCGCTGGAGAATGAGCTGGCAAATTTCTTTAATTGCCCGGGTGCAATCGTTTTTTCAACCGGATACACCGCGAATCTCGGGGTACTTTCCACGCTGACCGGTAGCGGGGATGTGATCCTGATGGATGCTGACTGTCACGCCAGTATCTATGATGGCACCCGTCTCGGTGCGGCCCAGGTGATCCGGTTTCGTCACAATGACCCCGCAGATCTGGAGAAGCGCCTGCAACGACTGGGTGAACAGGCCGGTCGTACCCTTGTGGTGGTGGAAGGGATTTACAGCATGCTGGGAGATCGCGCGCCACTGCCGGAGATTGTGGATATCAAGCGCCGTTATGGTGCCTCACTGCTGGTGGACGAGGCTCATTCCCTGGGGGTTCTGGGGGAGCATGGCAGGGGGCTTGCCGAGTATACCGCGGTCGAAGATCAGGTGGATTTTATCACCGGGACCTTTAGCAAAAGCCTGGGCTCCATCGGCGGCTTCTGTGTCAGCCGCTGGCCGGAACTCGAGCATATGCGTTATGCCATGCGGCCTTATACATTCACCGCTTCCTCTTCGCCCTCGCTGGTAGCGTCAACCCGTCAGGCTCTGCAGGCCTTGAACCGCGGTGTCGAGCTGCGCACGAAGCTGTGGGACAATGCAACGCGCCTCTATCAGGGGCTGGCCGAGATGGAGTTTGATCTCGGTCCGGAAATCAGTCCGGTGGTCGCAGTAAAACTGCCGGAGTCAATCGAGAAATCTCCTACCCTGCTGTGGGGTGAGTTACTGTCGCGGGGCGTTTATATCAACCTGGTTCTGCCGCCGGCCGCCCCGGGCGGCTGTTCAATGCTTCGATGCAGCCTCAGTGCGGCCCACAGTCCTGAGCAGATTGATGTCGTGCTGGAGGCCTTTGCGGCTGTCAGGGCAAAGCTACAGCTGGAGCATCAAACCTGACAGCGGCTGATGCGATCCGGCTCCAACGAGCAAACATTTTCACCGCACTGAAGTAAGTTAGCTGCCATGCATCTATTGAAGACTTTTGCACGTGCTTACCCTTTACAGAGCGCCGTCATGCTGTTTGCGCTGCTGGTTGCCGGTCTGATTGAAGGGGTCAGTCTGACCGCCCTGTTACCGCTGTTGGAGCATGTTCTGGTCAAGCCGGGCACGACAGGGGGAGATGCTCCAGGGATGGAGGCTGACTCCGGGGTCGGGGATTTTCTACTCGGTGCTATCGAAGCAACAGGACTGACACCCAGTGTTGAGGTGCTGCTGGCCATTATTTTGTTTGGAGCGATTTTCAAAGGCGGCCTGACGCTGTTGGCCAATCAAAAGGTTGGCTATATCGTTGCTCATGTTGCTACCGATCTGCGCCTGTCGATGTTGCGTGCCCTGCTGGCGTCACGCTGGGAGTATTTTTTGCATCAACCGGTGGGGCGATTAACCAATTCCATGTCGAGCGAGGCGTCTCGGGCTTCCAATGCTTTCCTGCATGGCGCTACACTGATAACTTTGGTCATAGAGTCTATCGTTTATTTCACCATCGCCACCATGGTGATGTGGGAGGCGGCGCTGTTTGCTTTACTGGTGGGATTACTGATCTATTGGTTACTGGGTGGCCTGGTTAAAAAGGCGCGTCACGCTGGCAAGCGTCAGACAAAGTTCACCCGCTCGATGATTGCACGCCTGGCAGACACCTTGTTGTCGGTCAAGCCACTTAAGTCGATGGGAAGGGAGCGCCTGGTGAATACCGTGTTAATGTCAGAAACAGAAAATATTAACCGCGCTTTGCGTCGTCAGGTGATGAGCGCCGAAGTCCTGGCGGCCGGGCAGGAGGTGTTGTTTGCGCTGGTGCTGGTGGGCGGTATATATGTCACGCTAATTCAACTGGAACTGCCTCTTGTAACCGTGTTAGTGCTGGGTTATCTGATGCAAAAAATGTTGAAGAAGGGCGGTCGGGTACAGCGCAGTTACCAGAAGATGATGTTCTGTGAATCTGCTTACTGGTCGATACAGAAGAACATCGAAAAGGCTGAGCTGGCGATCGAACATCCCGGGGGCCAGCTTACCCCGACTCTTGAAAAAGGCATCGAGTTGAAGGGCGTCAGTTTTGCCTATGATGACAAACGTGTACTGGATGAGCTTAATATCACCATCCCAGCCGGTTCATTCACCGCCATAATCGGGCCATCTGGATCGGGTAAGACGACTATCCTGGACTTGATTATCGGCTTGATACAACCGGTGGGCGGCGGTGTGCTGGTCGATGAAGTCCCTCTGCAGGATCTTGATATACAGCTTTGGCGACGCACCATCGGTTACGTGCCGCAAGAAACGGTGCTACTGCATGATTCAGTATTCAATAATGTGGCACTGGGGGATCCCGGAATCAGTGAAGCCGACGTGGAGTCGGCGCTCCAGGCTGCGGGAGCCTGGGCATTCACGCAAAAATTGACTGAAGGTATACATAGCAATGTGGGTGAAAGGGGCGGCATGCTGTCCGGTGGCCAGCGGCAGCGGATCATGATTGCGCGTGCCCTTGTCCACCGTCCACGTCTGCTGATCATGGATGAGGCGACCACCGCGCTTGACCCGCAGAGCGAAGCGGCGATTTGCGAAACGCTGCGGCAATTACGCGGCAGACAAACTATCCTCGCTATTTCGCACCAGCCCGCCTTGCTGGAAGCGGCCGACCGGGCATATCGAATGCAGGATGGGCATGTGCTGCTGGAGAAGGATCTTGCGGGCTAACCGCAGAGGCGCTGCAGATCATGGGCGGTATCAGGTTAACGACAGGCAGGGCGTTAACCTCAGCAATTAACCCGGGCAAAATGCTGAATCTGAATGACCCGCCGCGCGCTGGCGTGGTATAACTTCAAGCCTATGCAAGCCTTGCTTCAAAAAACCTCACGCATTGCTCTGCCGGGAACCGCGGTACTGCTAATACTGTCGCTTGTTAGCGGTGCTGGACTGGCGGCCGATCGCGACCAGCCGATAAACATTGAGGCAGACCGGGCCACACTGAATGAGGAAACCGGCAATAGCGTTTATGAAGGCAATGTGTTTCTGCGCCAGGGCACAATCGTGTTGCAAGGCGAAAAAATGACGGTACAGCTCAAAGATAGCAGCATCGATACCCTTGTCCTCACCGGCGACCCGGCGACCTACCGGCAGCTCAGGGATGGCAAGCAGTCTGCCCGACAGGCAGAAGCGGCACGCATCGAATTTTACGCCATGGATGACCGCGTTATCCTGCTGGAAAATGCACGCGTCTGGCAGGCAGACGATAAGGAGTTGCGCAGCGACCGTATCGTCTTCGACCTCAAAAGCAATACCGTCGATGCGGGGAGCAATAAGCCCGGTGAACGGGTACGCATTACCTTGCAACCAGGCAAGCAGGACGAATCATCCGCAACTCAACAGTGATGGTGCCGAGCGCACACAAGCCGGGTAAAGCAACAGGTCCGGCGCGCTGTCGATGGCGCCTGATTGACAGCCCATGGTGGAAGCGCAGCCGCGCGATGAATTGCGCCTTTAACCGATTACCTGCCGCATTAAGATTGTACGGCAGGTAAAATTCCCTATACTTTTAGCGACGATGCAGTGACCGCAGGGGAAGTCCTGTGAACCATTTATGAAACAAACTTTTCAACTGCGAAAAACTCACTTTACGATGGCGCCCAGGCGATAGCGGGCGATCCGTGGATATTCAGATCAGGGAAGTAACCACAAAGGCTGACATGAAAGCCTTTATCAGTTTTGCCGACGAGTTGTACCGGGATAATCCCTGTTTTGTGCCCGCTTTAAGATTTGATGAAGCTGCCACATTGAGCCGAAAAAAGAATCCCGCATTTGATCATTGTGAAGCCAGATATTGGTTGGCATACAAGAACGGTAAAGTTGTTGGAAGGATTGCCGGTATTATCAATCATGCATATATAGACAAGTGGAAAAATAAGTACGCCCGCTTTGGCTGGATTGATTTTGAAGACGATTTAAATATCAGTCGTTTGCTGTTGCAACAGGTGGAAAACTGGGCAAAAGAAAAAGGGCTGGAAGCTATACATGGACCACTCGGATTTACTGATTTAGATCATGAAGGAACATTGATAGAAGGCTTTGACCAACTCGGTACACTGGCGTCAATCTATAATTATCCCTATTACCAGGATCACTTCGAGAAACTCGGTTTTGTAAAAGAAACCGACTGGGTTGAATACAAAATTGCAGTCGACAAGGAAGTACCCGAAAGACTGATCAAACTCGCTTCGGTAGTAGAGCGTCGATTGAAATTAAGGGTTATCCGGGCAAAAAAAGCAAAGGAAATCCTGCCTTATGTCACCCCAATATTTGAATTGATTAATGACGCTTATTCCGATCTTTTCGGAGTAACACCTCTTACGCGGCGTCAGATGGATTACTATACCAAACAGTATTTCTCTTTCATTAAAGCGGAATTTGTTGCCATCATTGTTGATAGCGACGGTAAGCTGGCAGCATTTAATATTACCATGCCGTCATTATCCAGGGCGTTGCAAAAGAATAAAGGCAGGCTTTTCCCTTTCGGATTCATTCCTTTGTTAAAGGTAATGAAGAAGAATGATATGGCTGACCTTTTGATGGTAGCTATTCGAAAAGATCTTCAGGGCAAAGGTGTTAATGCCATGCTGATGAAAGAAACCTATGACACCTATGTCAAGCACGGTATTACTAGCGTAGAAACCAACCATGAGCTGGAAGACAATACCAAGGTCCAATCCTTATGGGAGCATTTCAATGCGGTACAACATAAACGTCGCAGATGTTTTATCAAGCATTTCCAGGTTTAAGAGGGGTTTATGACACTAAATTTACTCATTTCAATAACTCGTGACAGGCTGACGGTTTAACGAGTCAGATCGGCCTTGATCCAGATGCCTGCATTGGCTCTATTTTGTGTAGAGCTGTAGTTGCCAATGCTGCTTTGTGAGCGCTTGATTTCCTCCGTGGTGCCGCCGATCAGTAACCACTCACCGATGCGTCCAGTTATGGTGGTATAGGCTTGCTGGGTTGCAATATTGCCAGTGCGTGCTTTAGTCAGTGAATTCTTGAACGGGCTGACCTGCAGGGAGACGCTGTCGCCGCTAATACGTGGCAGCACATAGAAACCGGTTGTCACATTCCTGTATTCGACATCGCCGACAGTCGCTCCAGGCCTGACCCAGCCGACGCCGGAAAAATAGGGAATCTGTTCGCCGGTTTCAATATAACCTGCGCTACCTTCGGTGACCCGAAGCCGCTGTAGCGGATTGTCTTCCATACGACCGCTGGTGCCGGTAGCGTTGATGCTGCCGCTGGTGTCGAGGGTGTTGAAATTGATGCTACCGGCACTATTGTTACTGCTGTTGCCGATGCTGCCACTGGCATCACCACTTTCGATTTGAATATTGCCACTGAGGCTTAGCGCCCTGAGGTCCCTTTCGCTGCCCTGAAATACCGATATCAGCAGTATTTTTGCCGCGGCATCCAGGACTTCGATCATGGCCTCCACTTCTGCAATTGTTGACGGTGAAGATCGCAGAAACAGTTTGAAGCCCTGGCCGGTAATCATGTCACGGGACCCCAGCATCGGTTCGATAATGGGTATGATTTCCTCGGCGGGACGGTTATACAACTGGATGGTGGTTAGGGAATTCGCCTGCACCGGCGAGGCCAGCACTGCCAGGCCGATCAGCGTATATAGTAGTTTCATCAGAAATGCAGTTTCGTGAAGTCGGGTTGTGCTTCGCCGTGATCCCGGGTGGTTAATTTGCATTGATAAATGTTTTCGAGTTTAGCTGAAAAAATAAAAGCGGGGGGTATCTGGAGAAAAATAGATGACTATCTAAACTGCCCTTAAACTCGTTAGATGAAGATCAAGTTTACTCCACTGTGCTCTAGTTTAAATTTATGATAGGTATGTTCCGCTAACTGGGATAAAGTCGAGCTTCGAATCCATTGGATTGTCGGCATGTTTACCTCGACGGTGATCGCAGCGGATTATATATTTGGAATGGACAAGTTACTGCTGGGAAAGTAGCTGATGGAATATGACTTTATCGTCGCCGGAGGAGGCCTGGTTGGTTCTTCGATAGCCTATGGGCTGGCCCGGCAGAAGTACAGGGTGGCGGTACTCGACGGGGGTGATCGGTCATTTCGCGCCTCGCGCGGAAACTTCGGCCTGGTGTGGGTTCAGGGCAAGGGGTCGGATTTCGCACCCTATGCCCAATGGACAGGGCAGGCAGCCGGTCTGTGGCCCGGGTTCGTGGAAGAACTGACAGATGAAACCGGCGTCGAGATCGATTACCAGCGTTCCGGCGGCATGCATTTTTGCCTTAACGAGGCGGAGTGGGACGAGCGTGTACAGGAAATGGAAATGGTTCGTCAGCACACTAACGGTTCATTTGACTATGAAATGCTGAACCATGCGCAGCTGAAAAAACAGATCCCGCAAATTTCAAATGCGGTGATGGGTGCGAGCTATTCTCCCCAGGATGGTCACGTCAATCCTCTTTACCTGTTGCAGGCATTGCAGCAGGGTATGGATTATCACAAGGTACATTATTTCCCCGGCCAATCGATTGATCGAATCGAATCGAAGCAGGGTGGTTTCTTCACGCATTCTACCCAGGGGACCTTATCGGCTGAAAAGATCGCAATCTGTGCCGGGCTCAACAACCGGCGCCTGGGTCAAATGCTGGGCATGGATATTCCAGTGGTCGTCGACCGTGGCCAGATCATGATTACCGAGCGCATACAGCCGTTTCTGAATTTACCGACTTTACACGTGCGTCAGACTGCAGAGGGCACGGTGCAGATCGGCTATTCGCACGAGGATGTGGGCCTCGATGACGGCACCAGTCCGTCGGTGTTGAAAAAGATAGCAGGTCGCGCCGTCTCAATGTTTCCCTTCCTGGCACGGGTCAGCCTGATTCGAGCCTGGGGTGCGTTGCGGGTCATGACGCCGGACCATAACCCGATTTACCAGCAATCTGCGAACTGTCCCGGCGCGTTTACGGTAACCTGCCATAGTGGTGTGACCCTCGCCGCCATGCACGCCGGACCGGTTGCCCGGTGGATAGGCGGCAGCCGTGAGCTTGATTTGATCAACTGGTTCAGTACGGACAGGTTTAATGTTTCGCCTGCTTGAAGACACCGCTGTCGACACCGTTACGGTGCGTATCGAGGGTCGTGAATACGATGTTCCAGCCGGTATTTCGGTCGCTGCGGCGGTATTGCTTTGCGCTGTGAGAAAGGTGCGTGATACCCCGGTAAGCGGTGCGCCGCGCCTGCCATATTGCATGATGGGTGTTTGTTTCGATTGCCTGATGTGCATTGACGGGGCTCCCAATCAGCAGGCCTGCCAGGTCGAGGTCGCGCAGAACATGACGATCGAGTATCAACAGGGTGCAGCAGAATTGCAGCAGCGGGAATGAAGAGTCATTACGAACTTCTGGTGATCGGAGCCGGGCCGGCGGGTCTTGCTGCGTCAGCAGATGCAGCGCGTCTCGGAATCGATGTCGCGCTGGTAGATGAGCAAAAAGCGCCCGGTGGACAGATTTACCGCAATGCAGGTACAGCTGGAAATGGCGCTAAAGTTTACCTCGGCAAAGACTACCTGCGCGGTAAGTATCTGGTAGATGAATTTTTGCATAGTGGCGCGAGCCACATTAACAATGCGCCGGCATGGTACCTCGATGACCGACTCGAGACCGGGATACTGGTTGACGGTGCGAGCCATTTTATCAGTGCCGATCGACTGCTGCTGGCCACCGGTGCCCAGGAAAGACCGATGCCCCTGCCCGGGTGGCAGTTGCCCGGAGTAATGACGGCAGGCGCGGGGCAGATATTACTCAAGTCTGCGGCCATGATTCCCACGGGGCGCCTCGTCCTGGCGGGCGCTGGCCCGTTACTGCTTCTGATCGCCTGGCAGTATTTACGGGCCGGGGTGGAAATCGAGGCAATCATAGATACCACGCCAGGCTCCGGCCTGCTTGAAACACTGCCCCGCCTGGTCCATGCGCTCCCCGCGCTTGACTACCTGCTCAAGGGTCTTTCTTTCATCCTCGCCATTAAGAAAGCGGGGGTACCCGTTTATAAGGCTATCGACAACCTTCGCGCCGAAGGTCGTGAGTCGATCGAGTCGGTTAGCTTCAGTGCAGTCCGTGGCAAGCGTAGAGTTGAGGTCAGTATTGAAACTGATACCTTGCTGCTGCACCAGGGCGTGATCCCCAATATACGCCTGCCGTTAGACGCAGGGTGTCAGGTTGAATGGGATGCGCGACAGCAAGGGTGGAGAGCGGCCAAAGATATATGGGGTCAAAGTAGTGTCGACCGGGTATTGGTGGCAGGAGATTGCGCGGGAATCGTTGGTGCGCGTGCAGCCGAGTTGCAGGGCAGGCTCTGTGCGCTGGAGACTGCCTGTCAGTTGCAGAAGATTGATCTACAACAACGTGATCGGGCTGCGCAAGGAATTAAAAGCTCGCTGCATAGGCACCTGTCGATCAGGCCTTTGCTCGATGCGTTCTATGCTCCTTCGAAGGCATATCAGCTACCGCATGACGAAACCCTGGTCTGTCGTTGTGAGGAAGTTAATGCCGGGCAAATACGCCAGGCCGCGAGGATGGGTTGCGTGGGGCCTAACCAGGTAAAGGCATTTACCCGATGTGGTATGGGTCCTTGCCAGGGATGCCTGTGCGGCAGCACGGTATCGGCGCTGGTTGCTGACGAAACGGGTGCCACGATGCAGCAGGTAGGGTATTTCAGGGTCCGTCCACCGTTTAAACCAATAACCCTGGGTGAGCTTGCGGATAACTGATCAGGGATGACGTGGCTAGCAGCGGTAAAGCGGCTGAATTCTTAAGCGCCCTTAACCAGCGGGACAAACGCGACACCGAGTATGCTGCTGCTCGCGGTCTCACCTTGCTGGTCCCTGGTGATCAGTATGAGTTCCTGGTGCATATAGGGTAAACCGATCGGTATCACCATGCGGCCACCGGGTCCGAGTTGCTCGAGCAGGGCGGGCGGAATTTCGGGTGCTGCGGCGGTGACCACGATACCGTCGAACGGCGCCTTTTCCGGCCAACCCAGATAACCGTCACTGCAACGGGCTTCAACATTATCGTAGCCCATTTCGCGAAGTCGTCGTTGCGCTGATTGGGCGAGCTGTGGGATCTTTTCGATAGTGTAAACCTGCCGCGCAAGTCGTGACAGAATCGCTGCCTGGTATCCCGTTCCGGTGCCTATTTCAAGCACTACGCTATCTTCTGTCAGATCGAGCAAGTCCGTCATCAGCGCGACGATGTAGGGCTGGGATATGGTCTGCCCATGACCGACGGGTAAGGCACCGTCCCTGAAAGCTACATGGCGCATATCGGTCGGTACGAAATCTTCTCGCGGCACCTGGTGCATTACCTTCATCACCCGTGGATTAAAATGATCCCGTCCTGTCATCCTGCGCGTGACGGCGACTCCTGATTCGATATCAGCAATCATTTGCTGGCGGTCGCGTTCAAAAGCCATGTATCTACCCGCTGTTCATGCTGCGCAAATTGATTGAATTTCGTCGGCTTCCAGGGTTTCTTTTTCCAGCAGCGCTGAGGCCAGGGCTTCCAGTTGAGCGCGATTTTGCGTCAACAGGGCAGAAACCTGATGCTCGATATCCTTGAGTAGAGCGCTGATCTCATCATCGATAATCTGTGCGGTATGCTCGCTGAAATCACGCTGCTGGGTCATTTCCCGGCCAAGAAAGATATGCTCCTCGCCGCGACGAAATGCAACCGGGCCAAGTTTTTCACTCACCCCCCAGTGTGTCACCATGTGGCGCGCCAGGCGGGTGGCCTGTTTCAGATCATCTTCGGCGCCGGAGCTGACCTCGCCGAATACCAGTTGTTCCGCAGCCCTGCCGCCGAGCATCACGCCGATGCGATCACGCAGGTAAGCTTGTCGCAGATTGTAGTGTTCTTCTTCCGGGATCTGTTCGGTAGCGCCCAGCGACCGGCCGCGCGGAATGATCGTGACCTTGTCCAGTGGATCCGCAGTCGGTAGCAAGCTGGCCATCAGTGCATGTCCCGCCTCGTGATGCGCCACCAGGGCTTTCTCTTCGTCGCCGATGATCAATTCTCGCCGGCCGCCGAGCACAATCTTGTCACGCGCGTTAAGCAAGGTTTCCATGCTCACCGTTTCGCGATTGTCACGTCCCGCTAACAGGGCAGCTTCGTTGACCAGATTTTCCAGGTCTGCCCCCGAAAAGCCGACTGTCAGAGCGGCAAGACGATCCAGATCGACATCATCGGCGAGGGGCACATCGGCCGCATGTATATCGAGAATAGCGCGGCGCGCTTTTTTATCCGGCAAATCGAGCGTAATCTTGCGGTCGAAACGCCCTGGACGAAGTAGCGCGGCATCGAGTACATCGGGTCGATTGGTCGCGGCCAGCACCACCACCGCTTCGTGTGGGTCAAAACCATCCATTTCACCCAGTATCTGGTTCAATGTCTGCTCGCGTTCATCGTGTCCACCACCGAGGCCGGTGCCGCGGGCTCTGCCCACCGAGTCGATTTCATCGATAAAGATAATGGATGGTGACTCCTTGCGGGCACTTGCAAACATGTCGCGCACCCGCGAGGCACCCACACCGACAAACATCTCGATAAATTCCGAGCCGCTAATACTAAAAAAAGGCACATTGGCTTCACCGGCCACGGCTTTGGCCAGCAGGGTTTTGCCGGTACCCGGAGGCCCCATTAGCAGGATTCCCCTGGGAATTTTGGCGCCCAGTTTACGGTAGTGCTGGGGATCTTTCAGATAACCGACAATTTCAGAAAGGTCCCGCTTGGCATTTTCCAGTCCGGCGACATTATCGAAGTTCAGATCCTGATCCTGCTGTCGAAAACGCTTGGCCCGGGATTTTCCAAAATCGAAGAGTCCTGCGCCGCCAATTCCGCCCAGACTTTTCTGCATCCTGCGGGTACCGTACCAGAACATCCCGATGATCGGGATCCATGGTATGACCCCGATTAATGCCTTCGTCAACCAGTGAGCGTCGCCTGACAGCGCATGAATCTCAACCTCGTGCTGCTCCAGCAGGGAGATTAACTCCGGATCCTGTACCGGCGGCAAGGTGGTCTTGAAATGAGATAGTGACCTGCTATCACCATCCGTGGAAGACATGCGCGATTGTCGAAACTCGCCGCTAACCTGATCACCCCGAAATTTCACCCAGGCAACCTGGTCTTCAGCGACGCTGGATTTAAATTCGCTATAGGACAGAATTTGCTGATTTACATCGGCCTGGTTCAGGAAATACCAGCTGAAAACTAGCAGGACGATAAACCAGGCAAAATAGCGCCACCAGGGCAACTGTTGCTGTTGCCAGTTTGGCCGTTGTTCAGGTTTTTCGTCGGGTATTCTGCTTGCCATCTCAGTTTTAAATTCGATTTAACAGTATCGATTACCTCTTGTACTCTCTTCAGTGCAGGGAAATCAAGTTGCAATAATCATTCTGGATATGCTGCTTTAGGCCTGTGGTGCGCACCGGCGCTGTTGCGACTGGATTATTGATAATCACAACCGTTTGTTTATAGTGCCTCCATAGTTAGAACCGATGGTATATGCGTAATGAACCTGCGTGATTTGAAATACATCATTGCCGTTGCGGAAACGAATCACTTCGGCAAAGCGGCGCAGCGCTGTTTCGTCAGCCAGCCAACCTTGAGCGGGCAAATCAGAAAGCTGGAGCAGGAGCTCGGTGTCGCGATCTTCGAGCGTACCAACCGCAGCGTCAAGGTCACCCCGATTGGCGAAGAAATCCTGGTATACGCCCGTGAAATCATGGAACAGGCCGAGGCGATGGTGCAACTGGCGCAGGCCCAGCAGGATCCGATGGCCGGACCTCTGCGTGTCGGGGCTATCCCGACACTCAGCCCTTACCTGATGCCATTAATACTGGTGCCACTCAGACAGAACCACCCGCAGATGAAGCTGGTGTTGTCGGAAGAAACCACCGACACGCTGCTAAACCGTCTGCACAACCATGAAATCGATGTCGCGCTACTGGCCACCGCTACCGAAGAGGACGAGTTTGAAACTATCGCGTTATTCGATGAGCCATTCTGGATAGCCCATTCGAGTAACCACCCTTTTTATCTTCAAGACAGCATCACGCAAGCAGATCTCGACAGTACCGAGCTTCTCCTGCTCTCCGAAGGGCATTGTCTGGCACAGCAGGTCATGGATCTATGCCATCGCAAGGAACGTGATACCAGCAGTGACATGGCTGACCTGCGCGCGTCGAGCCTGGAAACCCTGCTGCAGCTGGTCGGGGCCGGTTTCGGCTCTACCCTGGTACCCGCGCTTGCGATGGGCGGTTCGTGGACAAGCGGTAGCGGCGTTGTCGCGCGTGAACTGGTATTCGAAGATGCGCATCGACGCGTCTCCATGGTTTTCAGAAAAAGCTTCCCGCGCAAACAGGCGTTGCAGGCATTTGCCGAAATAATCTGGCAAAACCTGCCCAATACCGTACGGTCGCTGTGCGAGCAAGATCGCGCTAAATAATAATGTAGCGCATAAGCCTTGCTATTTGGCACCCTGCCTTATCCGCGCAACGCACGATAGGTAAACTATCAACCTGATTATTCCCGGTTCGGATATGCTAGGCTAGAGTGCCTTCAGGCATCGAATTTTGAATCAATGAGTTACGAAATTTTCCCCGAGAAAGAGCTGAGGCAGAGGCTGGAATCTGTCAGGCGGCTGATGAAAGAACGCGACCTGGCTGCTCTAGTCGTTTCAGTTCCGGAGAGTATCTACTACCTGACCGGTCTCGATCACTGGGGCTTCTTCGCCTGTCATGTGCTGGTTATTCCGCTTGAGGGGAGGATGGCCCTGGCCTGTCGCGCGATGGAACGCATTACGGTTGAAAACCAGGTCAGTAATGCTGATTTTCATGGGCACGGCGATACCGAGGAATTGTCAGACTATGTACTGGATATACTCGCCGATCGAGGGTTATCGGCCGCCCGCCTCGGTATCGAAAAACGCAGCCTGTTTATGACGCCCCGTATCTACGAAATGATTGTCGGGGGCGCTGCAAAGGCTCACTGGCTGGACGGGTCGGGGATTATCGACGAATTGCGCCTGGTGAAGTCTCCACTGGAGCAGGACTATACCCGAAAAGCCGCGGCTACCGCCGATGCCGGAACCCTCGCTGCGATCGATGCGATCCGCGACGGCGCGAGCGATTACGAGATCGCCGCGGAATGCAATCGGGCGATGATCCTGGCCGGCAGCGAGTACCCGGGTTTCGGCCCGTTTATCCGTCCTACTACCCGCCTGGGTGAGGAACATACCACCTGGCGTGGCGATTTCTTTCATGATGGTGACGCGGTGTTTCTTGAAATCGGTGGCGCATATCGTAAATACCAGGCCCCGATGGGGCGGCTGGTTTACGTTGGCAGGGCACCCGCGGGGGCCGAACGTTCGGCAGAACTCGCAATCAGGGGTATGCAGGCTATTTGCGACACGCTAAAGCCCGGTGCGACGGCCGGGGAGGTCTACCAGGCATGGAAGGATGTTGCCGACAGTGCCGGGCTGACAGATTATCATCGACACCATTGCGGCTACATGGTCAGCATTGGCTTTCCACCGAGCTGGACCGGTGGCAGCATGGTGACCAGCCTGCAGCCCGGCAGTGACAGGCGGCTGCAGGCAGGCATGACCTTTCACGCCCATTCCTGGTTTACCAACACCGACGTGGTCGACTATTTCATTTCCAACACCGTCATGCTGACCGAATCAGGGGCGGAAAACCTGACTCATCGAACACCCCAGACCCTGATTATCCGCTAGCAGACTGGGAACACCGATCACTGTGATTACCAGGTTAACCAGGCGTTGTTTAAATGCTTCTTTTGATGTGCATCACTTTTTGATACTCGTAACTTTGATCCCAATCGGGTAGTATTGTTTGCAGATTGACCCGAGCGCAATGTATAAAAACATGACAGATATCGATAATAGTCATGAATAATAATCGGTTTATTCAAATAAAGACTAAGAGCGTATATTCGTCAGACCGAATTGAATGAATCATGTATTTGGGCATTCACATCTAATAAAACCGAGGAGAGATTTTCAATGAGCGATAAAAAAGAATTTAAAGAATTACTAACCCGGGACGCGAAAAGCGGCAAGCTGGGCCGACGTGATTTCATGCGTTTCGCCGTCGCGGCGGGTATGACCATACCTCTCGCATCCGGGCTCTGGAGCAGCGAAGTGGCAGCGGCCACGCCGAAGAAAGGCGGCAAGTTCCGCGTTGGCGTACATGATGTGAATACGTCTGACACCTTTGACCCGGGCACCTACCAGAGTGTCGGCATGATCCAGCTGGCACACACTCACCGCAGTTATCTGACCGAAATAACGCCGGAAAACGGGCTCGGGCCGGACATGGCCGACTCCTGGAGCGCGTCACCCGACGCGAAAGTCTGGACTTTCGAACTCAACAAGAACGCGACCTTCCATAACGGCAAGAAATTCACCGCCGCGGACGCGATCGCCTCGCTGAATCACCACCGCGGTGAGAAATCCACTTCGGCGGCCAAGGCCCTGTTGTCTTCCGTCAGCGATATCAAGGCCAAAGGCGACCATACAATCGAGATCGAGCTGAACCAGGGCTCGGCCGATTTGCCCTGGTTCATGACCGATTACCACCTCGTCATGCTGCCAGCTAAGGCAGACGGCACGCTCGACTGGGAAAGCCAGACCGGCGCGGGCCCCTACGAGATTGTCAACCACAAGCCCGGCATCAGCACCACGCTCAAGCGACATGAAGGCTGGCACCGCGAAGGCGCTTACTTCGATGAAGTCGAGATGGTCGGCCTAAATGATCCGAACGCACGCCAGACCGCGCTGATAACCGGCGATGTCGATGCGATCACCTCGGTCGACCTGAAAACCGCGGCCTTGCTCGGTCGCAATCCGGGCGTCGTGGTCGAAAACGTGCCCAGCGGCTCGGCGATTACGTTGCCAATGTTTTGCGATGTCGCACCCTTCGATAACGTCGACGTCAGGCTGGCGCTCAAGTACGCGTGCGACCGGCAGGACCTGGTCGACAAGATCATGTTCGGCACCGCAACCGTGGGTAACGACTACCACGTTTCCGCCGGCATGCCTTACGCCCCGACCGATATTCCGCAACGACCCTACGATCCCGACAAGGCCAAGTTTCATCTGAAGAAGGCCGGCATGAGTAATCTCGAAGTCAACCTGTCCGCTGCCGATAGCATACTGCCTGGCGCGGTTGATATGTGCGTACTTTACAGTGAGCATGCCAAGAAAGCCGGCATCAAGATAAACGCGATCCGCGAAGCGAACGACGGTTACTGGTCGGATGTCTGGCTTAAAAAGCCCTGGTGTTTCGTCAAATGGGGCGCACGCCCGACGCCAGACCAGATGTTCACACTGGCTTACAAGGACGACGCAGCGTGGAACGAGTCGCACTGGCAGAACAAGCGTTTCAACGAATTGCTGCTGATGGCCAAGGCGGAGCTCGATGAAACACGCCGCGCCGAGCAGTATCGCGAAATGTGCCAGATCGCCAGCGACGACGGCGGTACGGTAATTCCGTTCTTCGCCAACTTCGTTTATGCACGCAGCAAGAAGGTCATGCACGGCGATAACCTGGCAGCGAGCTGGGAGCTCGATGGTGGGCGCGGCTATCATCGCTGGTGGTTTGCCTAGGGCGCGAGCTGGTTTGCTGTAATTTGCTGTAAGTAGTACAGGTTGATCGGGTAGCCCAAACTCAGGGCTATCCGGCTAGCCTGAATAATTAATCGAGGAGCGGTAAATAATAAACCGCCGGAGGGGAAGCCTGCTATGGGCGATATATTATCGATAATCGCGAAAAGACTGGGGCTGGGGCTAATCACGCTACTGGTCATTTCGATCATTATTTTCTTTGCGGTAGAACTTTTACCCGGTGACATTGCGCAGGCCGTACTCGGGCAGGGTGCTACCGAAGACAACCTCGCCACGTTACGTGCGGAGCTTGGCCTGGACCGGGCCGCCCCGGTACGTTATTTCGAGTGGCTGGGCAATGCGGTAACCGGAGATTTCGGCAACTCGCTGGTCTCCAAAACCTCTGTTGCGGAAGCCATCGGTACCAGGTTTGCCAACACCCTGTTCCTAGCCACCTATGCGGCCGTCATCGCGGTCCCGGTTGCGATCTTCCTCGGCGTGCTGGTGGCGCTGTTCAGAAACTCTGTATTTGACCGGGTTGCCAACGTGGTTACCCTGACTTCGATTTCTTCACCTGAATTTTTTCTTGGTTACATCCTGATCCTGTTCCTTGCAGTCAAGACTGGAATGTTTCCGGCCATTGCCAAGATCGATGACGGTATGACCCTTCTCGACAAGCTCGATCGCACCCTCTTGCCCGCACTTACGATGGTGCTGGTGGTAGTGGCGCACATGATGCGCATGACGCGCGCCTCGATCATCAACCTGCTGGCCTCGCCCTATGTCGAAATGGCCCGTCTCAAAGGCGTGCCGGCATGGAAGGTTATCGTTAAACATACGCTACCGAACGCCTGGGCGCCGGTTATCAACGTGGTCGCGCTGAACCTGGCTTACCTGATAACCGGGGTGGTGCTGGTCGAAGTGGTGTTCGTCTATCCCGGCATCGGGCAATTACTGGTCGACGCGGTCACCAAACGCGATTTTCCGGTGGTGCAGGCCTGTTGTCTGATCTTCGCGGCAACGTTCATCCTGTTAAACCTGGCTGCGGACGTGGGGTCGATCCTGACCAACCCGCGTTTACGTCATCCGAAGTGAGGGCTGAATCATGAACTATTTTATTATCGGTTTTTATGCCCTGGTCATCGGTGCTTCTTCGCTGGCTGCCTATTATCAAAAGCGCACCGCGTTCCTGTTGTTGTTTTCGCTGACCCTGGTTTCATTCATCATGGGAATCGTTGGTGGCGAAGCGATGCTGTGGGCGGTAACCATAGGGGCCGGATTGATCGCTTTTTCTGCAGGCGTTTCATATTCATTCCGCGAATTTCTGATCATTATTCTGCCCGCCGACGCTGCCAAGGAAATGCGCACCGCGCCACTGACAGCCGGGTTCGGGTTATTCGTGATCTTTACCTACGCGATTGCCGGCATATTTGCGCCGATTATCGCGCCCTACGGCGAGGCCGAAGTCATCTCGTCCGCGTTTGCCCCGGCCGATGAGAACATGCTGCTCGGAGCCGACCAGCTCGGTAGAGACATGTTCAGCCGTATCATCTACGGCGCGCGTAATACCGTTGGCCTGGCGCTACTGGCGACTATCCTGGCATTCGTCATGGGCGCCACCGCGGGATTGTATGCGGCCACCAAGGGCGGCAAACTCGACCAGCTGCTGGGACGGGTCGTCGATGTAATCATGTCGATTCCATCGCTGATCTTCTCGCTGCTACTGCTGAGTATTTTCGGTACCAATACGACTACGCTGATCATCGTCATCGCCATTATTTACGCGCCGCGGGTGTTCCGCCTGGCTCGATCGGTCGGCGGTAATGTCGTGGTTATGGATTATATCGAAGCCGCCAAGCTCAGGGGAGAAGGCACCTGGTACCTGATTCGCAAGGAGATACTGCCGAATTCGACCGCACCGCTGATCGCGGAATTCGGCCTCGAATTCTGCTTCGTATTCCTGCTCGTAGCCGGCCTGTCTTTCCTTGGCCTCGGCATCCAGCCGCCGACTGCGGACTGGGGGTCGATGGTGCGCGAAAATGCAACTCTGATTTCGTTTGGAGAGATTACCCCGCTGATACCCGCGGGTGCGATCGCGCTGCTTACCGTAGCGGTTAACTTTGTTGTGGACTGGATGCTGTATCGTTCGTCCGGTCTGAAGGAGTAACTGAAATGACTCAAGATAAAAGTGTATTGCTCAACATAAAGAATCTGCGTATCGAGGGATACTCGGATGAGAACTGGATCGAAATTGTGCACGGCATTGACCTGACGCTGCACCGTGGTGAAGTCATGGGCCTGATCGGCGAATCCGGTGCGGGCAAGTCCACGATCGGGCTGGCGGCGATGGGTTTTACCCGTGACGGTTGTCGGATTTCAGAAGGCTCTTCGATAGAATTCGACGGCATGGAGTTGACGACAACGCCCCCAGCGGACCTGCAGTCGCTGCGCGGCGCGCGCATTGCCTACGTCGCGCAATCGGCCGCGGCATCGTTCAACCCGGCGCACAAATTGATCGATCAACATACAGAGGCGCCACTGCAGTACCGCATACAGAAGCGGCTGGAAAGTCAGGAAGATGCGATGGAGCTCTACGAGCGTCTGCGCCTGCCAAATCCCAGGGAAATCGGTTTTCGTTATCCACACCAGGTATCTGGTGGACAATTACAACGCGCGATGACGGCGATGGCGATGGCCTGCCGGCCCGACCTGATTATTTTTGATGAGCCGACTACCGCGCTCGATGTCACCACGCAGATCGAGGTATTGTCGGCTATTCGAGATATCGTCGACCAATTCAATACCGCGGCGCTTTACATTACTCATGACCTCGCAGTCGTGGCGCAGATGGCCGATGTAATCAAGGTTTTACTCAAAGGTGACGAGGTTGAGGAGGCCGATACCCGGACTATGCTGGAGGATCCCAAGGATGATTACACCAAGTCTCTTTGGGCGGTACGCGATTTCAAGAAAGAACAGGTGTCGCGGCCAACCGACGCCGTGCCGCTGATTTCAGTAAAGGATGTGGATGCCTCTTACGGCGATACACCGGTGCTCTACGATGTGTCATTTGATATCTATTCCGGGATGACGGTTGCGGTGGTAGGCGAGTCGGGATCCGGCAAATCGACCACGGCAAGATGTATCACCGGACTACTACCGCCGACCAAGGGGGAAATTTTATTCCAGGGTACGCCGTTGCCCCCGGATTATCGTGATCGCACCAAGGATCAGCTACGCCAGGCGCAAATGATTTATCAAATGGCGGACACCGCGCTTAACCCGAAGGTAAGAATCAGCGAAATTATCGGCCGGCCGGCACAGTTTTACAGCGGTCTGCATGGCCCCGAGCTGAAGAATCGCGTCGATGAGTTGCTCGATTTAATCGAACTGGATCCCTCGCAGTACTACAATCGTTACCCGCCGGAACTTTCCGGCGGTCAGAAGCAACGTATCGGTATAGCGCGCTCGCTCGCGGCGGAGCCGACCTTTATTATCTGTGACGAGGTCACCAGTGCGCTGGACCAACTGGTGGCGGAAGGCATCCTGCGCCTGCTCGACAAATTGCAAAAAGAGCTGAACCTCGCCTATATGTTCATTACCCATGACCTGGCAACGGTGCGCTCGATCGCCGATGAAGTCGTGGTCATGCAGTATGGTAAGGTTGTCGAACAGGGACCCAAGGACGTGATGTTTACACCACCTCATCATGAGTACACCGACCTGTTGTTATCTTCGGTTCCGGAAATGGACCCGGACTGGCTGACCACCCTGCTGGAAGAGCGCGGCGTCGACGATATGGGTGCAGTGGAAAAGAATAAATAAGGGCAACCACGTTTCTCCTCATTTGCTCACCGCAAGGTGAGCATTTCTTTTTTTTTTTTGCCACGGGGAGTTCTCGCGCCGTATCTTTCCTGATTGCTCTTCTTGAGCCCTGCCCCAGGGGTCACTGGCTGGATGGCACTCCCTGCCAGAAACGCAGGGTGCAAATGAATTTATTTATAGCGGGGAACACTTCCCGACTTCAAGATAGGGAGGGTCGCTTTTTTCATCGGATTTCGGAAAAGGGCTGCTTGTGCCTGGAGTGGGCCGATAATCAGGTAAAACGTTGTAGTAGCCCCAATGATGGACCCACAGGTATCTTCCGTTGACCTTATTGAAATGGAATTTACCACCCTTGGTATAGCAATCCAGGAACCCGTTTTCGTCAAACTCCTCGTAACATGCAGCCATCAATGTGCTGCGGCCGAATTTTTTTACTTCATATTTATAATCGCAATCAGCACCGCATGTCTCGGGGTCAACTGGTGATACCAGATAATTGTTACTGTCGAGGGTAACGATACCTCGACCCCACTTCTTCGCTTTGTCGTTGTAGTAAATCGCGGTAGCCTGATCGGCTAGGCATAGATAAGAGTCCGCAATAACAGTTCCCGAAAATGTCAGAATGAGGATGGCGAGGTAGTTAACCATTCCCTGATTGTCGAATTTCTGCATAAATTTCGCCACGCTTAATCTCGCTATCCGCGGACTCTTTGATCCCCGTCGAGCTCCAGTTACGTTGCCCGGTAATGGCACAGACTGCAATGTTACCATCGATTCGAATTGATGCGCCGATTTTACGGTTACCGGCCGGGGCATACCGACACCGTTAATTATTGCGCAACTGGATAGATTTAGAATCAGTTTGAATGTTGCGCAAGCGAGGACACGCGGCTTCCTCGCGGCTGAGTAACCCGGCAGGTCTGCGATGCCTCAGTGCTGATTAAATTTCAATCTGAAACTCGTGCCCTGTCCTCTTTTGCTGGAAACCTCGATATCCCAGTGAAAGCGATCGCAGAGGCTTTTTACGATTGTCAGGCCGATACCAAAACCCGATTCGTTGTCATCTGCTGCGCGATGAAAAGGCTCGAAAATACGCTCGATGCTGGACTGAGGAATACCCGGGCTACTGTCGACGATAGTCAGCTGACGATCCTCGATATCGATATGGACTTCACCTTGTTCGGTATAGAGAATCGCGTTCCGAATCAGGTTGCCGATTAATACGGCGACCACGGTTTCAGATGCCCACAACTTGAGCTGGCTCTGCTCGTCCAGATGGATCTCCACATCCTTGCCTTGCTTGAGAATTTCGCTGCGTTCGATCTGATCCCGTACAACCTGGTTCACATCGACCTCGTGCTGTGCCATCGATTCGGTGTCTTCCCTGGCTAACATCAAAAAGACCTCGGTCAGACCCTCCATATCGTAGACAGCGCGTTTTATCTTCAGCAACGACGTCCGCGACTTTTGCGAAAGCCTGTTTTCGATCAGCATCATGTCGGCAGCAATATTGATCACCGTGAGGGGTGTCCTGAATTCGTGGCTGGCGTTACGGGTAAAGTTTCTCTCGCGAGTGATAAAGGCGTTCAGGCGCTCACCGAGGCGCGAAAGAGCGCCGGCCAGGATCTGGATTTCGTCGTTGCCGTGAAAGCCCGGATCCTCGAGTGTCAGTGAAAGGTCCTTTTCGCCGAGATCGATTTCATTGATGTGGTTGGCGAGTCGTGTGAGCGGTGAAATTGCACGTCGACTGTATCGGTAGGCCAGCCACAGGGTTAGATAGAGAATGGTAAGTACCACCAGCAATGGGAACAGGCCGTAGTAAAGAACCAGTGCATCAACCTGGCCACGGTAGTAGACCAGGTATAGCGCTTCCTGTTGTTGACTGGAGATATGCAATACCAGTCGATTGCTGAGATCCGAGAATTCGTAGAAACCCGGTTCGCTGGGTAATTCGTCCTGAATTATCGGGGGCAGCAGGTTCGGGTCGAAATAGCCGGTAAGATTCTTGGTGTCTGGCAGGTTGAATTCATCGTCACCGAAGTAGTACTTCCAGAAGTAATCGTCTTCTTCGAGAATTGCATTCTTGACCAGTCTCTCCTCGATCATCAGTTTCGCGAGGAAGACGCCGAGTACCGCCGCAAGCGTGATCAAGCCGACCTGCAGCCAGAACGCACGGGTAAATTTACCCATTAATCCGCTTCGTTTAGGCATCGCTGTCGTTTGCAATCAGCTGGTAGCCTGAACTCTGGACTGTTCTCAGCAGGCTGGTTTTGAATGGCTTGTCGACGGTTTTGCGCAGGTTGTAGATGTGGCTGCGCAGGGTGTCGCTGTCCGGCAGGATATCGCCCCAGACCTTACGCTCGAGTTCCTGGCGCGATACGACCGCGGGTGAAGCCTTCACCAGCGTGGTCAATATCTTGAAACCGGTCGGTGTCAGGTTGAGTAGCTCGCCCTGCCGCTGTGCCGACATGGTACAGGTGTCGATAACTAGATCGCCGACCGTCAGCAGGTCCCGGGTTAGCTCTCCCCGGTTGCGGCGAATTTGTGCGACGATCCTGGCCTCGAGCTCGGCGATCGCAAACGGCTTGACCAGGTAATCGTCAGCGCCGGTAGACAAACCGGTCACCTTGTCATCCAGCGTGTCACGAGCGGTCAGCATGATGATCGGTGTACTGTTTCTGGCTTCCTGGCGCAGTTTTTCGCAAATACTGAGTCCGTCGAGTCCCGGCAGCATCAGGTCAAGAACGATTGCATCGTAACGGTTGGTAACCGCCAGATGCAGGCCCGTTAAACCGTCGGCGGCGTAATCGACAGCGAAGCCTCTGCTCTCGAAGTAGCTGGCCAGCATCTCGGAGATGTCGGCATGGTCCTCGACTAGCAGCAGGCTATCGCGTTGTTTGGCGGGCATGCTGGAAACAGGTTTGGTGGATGATTGGCACGCAACTATACCGAAAGATGATTCCAAGGCTACGCCCCGTTCGTCCGATTGGATCATATATGAAAGGCCGCGAACGCCATGCGTTCGCGGCCTGGTAACGTTAGTAAATGCAGAGACCAGCTTTAATTCGTCAGCAGGACTGCGCCGAACGGGGTGGGTCCCGGTGCTTCATCCTGGCGCGCAATAACAGTTGCAACAAGACCCGGACCCAGTGTTAAACCCTCGACATTGATTGCTGCTGCACCTCCAGCGATAACGCGGATATCATAATCTCCAGGCGCTAGCGTTACGTAGGGGGTGAGGTCGCCAAAGGGAAATTCATCAAGCAGAGGATCGCCGGCCAGGCCGGCAATAACGTCTGCAGCGCTGAAGTCCCCTGCCACGGTGACATATACGTCGACGTCTCCCGCTGCAGGCGCAGCGTGCAAAATCTTGACACTGGCCTGGGTAACAACGGCGCGGTTTTCATCGATCATCGGCAGTAATCCAAATGCAGTACCGTTACCGGGTCCGTCTAATCCATCGGCTACGTTACCTAGCGCGATAACCGAGTAGTCGACACCACTGGCCAGGGGCAATTGCGCATTGTACACGCTGTCGCCGACTGTACTCGTGGGCGATGCAGGGGCCACGACATCGAAAGCATAGTTTCCAGCAGGCACATTTGCGTAATCGCTGTAGCCCGGGTCCGCCACTGCCGCAAGTGTCTCGCTCGGGAAAGTCTCGGTGTATTCGAGGTTGGAAATCAACTTGGCTCCATTGGCGAACACGTCTACTGGCCCCGCGTCAGGGGAGAGGTGTGTCACTCGAGCGCCGATTAAGGTAGCCTCGTCGAGGAGGATCAGACTGGCAGTATCAGTCGCCGCGAGCAGTTTGATGGGTGATGTTGCCAGTTCGGTGTCGGTAACGCTGCTGATTGCGGCGACTAAAAGCTTTTCTCCGGCAAACCCACTTAGATCAACGGTACCCGAATCGTAGACCGCGTTGGCGTATGGATCGAGTTCGCCCTGCAGTGCAACTCGGATCTGGTATAAGCCAGCCGGGAGTGCGCCCGCGTCCACGACTTCTGTATAGTCGAAGGTGAAGGTTGGGTTGCTGCCGTTTAGCAGGGCACCGGGCGCTGTTACATAGACATCGACGGCGCCGGCATTGGTCGACGCGTGGACCACCGCGATTGCGACTTCTGTAGCGGAAGGAGCTGCGGCCGATTCCTCAACCACCAAAGCATCAATAGTAGCCGTGTCATTTATGGCGAGAACGTTGTAGCGTTGATTGTTCTCGAACTCCAGTGCGGGAACATTAATTACATCGGCATTACCGCCGGGTATGATGGCTTCGACAGCGACACTATTGGTTCCGCTACGCACCTCGACATAGCCCGAACTGGCAGCATAATCGAGATCGGAAATTACTTGCCTGTTATCGACGCGTACGTTGACCGGTGGTGCATCTTTACTGGTATGGATCACACGCAGGTCAGAATCGTTGTTGCTATCGCTGTCTCCGCACGCGGCCAGCAGCAGCGACATACTGAGAATGCCAGCCGCCAGGGCTGGTCTGAGGGTATTGCCCGAAGTTTTCATGTTAGCCTCCACGGCTCTGAGTTAGTTCGGGGCGGGATGATGGGTTAAACATTGTGAAGATTTTGTGAAGAAGAAATGAAAGTGTTGTGAAAATTCGCTTTTCTTCGCCTGCTTGGCGAGTCGCGGTCCGCGTTGCTGTTGCGTGGGTGGCGCCTGGCAAGCAGGCAGTGCTAGCGAAAACTTCACGGCGCTTTGACCAGGCAGTAGCAAAGATCCTGGTCAATCGACGTGCCAGCCTGGAGTCCTTATTGATCCAGAAGCAGAGTGCCGGCGTATAATCCGCCATGTCTGCTGAATCAGTTCCCAACTCCTTAGAAGAGTGCCCACGGCGCATCGTCATTATCGGCGGAAGCGGGGGCATCGGCCAGGCGATGGTGGAAGAATTGCTGCAGAGGTTTCCGGCTGCTGAAATTGCGGCCACGTATTTCCGCACCCCGGGTCAAACCGCGGACGATCGCCTCCAGTGGCATCAGCTCGACGTCCGAGAGCCGCTGCAGATCGAAGCCCTGGCAGCTGACTTCGAACGGGTGGACTGGATTATCAATTGTGCCGGTTTCCTGCACGGCGACCTGGGTGGCCCGGAAAAAAACATTCGCTCGCTGCAACTCGATTTCCTGCTCGAAAATATAAAAATCAATACTCTGCCCACCCTGTTGCTGGCGCGTTACTTCGCATCCGCCCTCAAGCTCAGCCCGGCTCCTGTGCTGGCGACCGTTTCAGCCCGCGTCGGCAGTATCGAAGACAATCGGCTCGGCGGCTGGTACAGTTACCGCATATCCTAGGCGGCGCTCAATATGGCGCTGAAAACGCTAAGTATCGAATGGAAACACAGCCATCCGCGTGGCTGCGTTGCCGCATTGCACCCCGGCACCAACGATACCGCGCTTTCGCAACCCTTCCAGGCGAACGTGGCGCCTGAAAACCTGTTCAGGCCGTCTTATACGGCGTCGATGTTCGTCAAACTGATGTCACAATTCGACCCCGAGCAAAGTGGCAAATTCTGGGCCTGGGACGGGGAAATCATTGCCTGGTAATCAACCGAAGGATAAATCATGAAATCTTACACACTATTACTCTCAATTCCCCTGTTACTGCTTGCGAACAGCGCTTTCGCTGCCTGTAATTCACTACTCGACTTCGAGGCGCAGAAACTTCGCTCCAGCGAGCGGGTAAATTTCTGCAGCGACTACAAGGACAAGGTGCTGCTGGTGGTTAACACCGCCAGCCACTGCGGATTCACACCCCAGTTCAAGGGTCTCGAATCTCTCTACGACAAGTATCGCGACCAGGGACTCGAAATTGTTGGTTTTCCGTCCAACGACTTTTTCCAGGAGGCTAGTGACGAGAGTAAGACGGCTGAAGTTTGTTACATCAACTACGGTGTTACCTTCACCATGGTTTCACCAAGCGCGGTGCGTGGCAGCGACGCTAATCCGCTGTTCAGGCAGTTGGCCGAACAAACCGGGAGCAAGCCGAGCTGGAACTTTAACAAATACCTCATCGGTCGCGACGGCAAGACGGTCAAGCACTATGGCTCTATGGTTAAGCCGACTGGCAGTGCACTCGAGCAGGATATCGTGCAATCCCTGCAGATGTAGATCGGCATGATTTCTGTTCAAACCATTTACAGGATGCTGGGTTACGCCGGGCTGATCCCGTTCGTCATCCCTGCATACCTGGTGGTTACAGGATCTGCCCATACAAACCTGTCGGTCACGATCGCGGGAGCCTACGCTTTTGGCATCATCTGCTTTCTCACCGGCAGCTGGTGGGGTATGGGTTTGACCTCCGCCCACCGAGCGCCCCTGTTACTGAGTAATCTCTACTTCCTGGTCGCTTTTTTCATCTTTCTGTTTGCGCTCCCATGGTGGCCATTGGCGTCGGCGGTGTTATTGATTGGCATCTTCGTTGCCGAGCTCAACAGGCTCCTGTTTCCCGAGTTTCCCGGTCTCTACCGCAAGATGCGAACGACACTTACCCTGGTCGCGAGCATATCGATGCTGGCGGTGCACCTGTTCCGCTAGGCCAGGCGGCAGGTAGCAGTGATCCGGAACAGGACAGTATGCGTAAGGATTATTAATACAACTCAAAACGGCTTTTACTATGAAACCAGCGTCAAGTATTCGCAACTGGAGCAGACCGGCCCGGGTCAGCGAGGCCAGAATCAATATCAGCAACCTACGTTTGCGTACCTTCATCGGTTTCAATCCGGAAGAGAAGGCCAACCAACAGGACGTGATTGTCAACGCGGAAATCCGCTACCGTGCTGACGCTGCTTTTGTCAGTGATGACGAGGCCGATGCCCTGAACTACAAGGTCATTACCAAGCGCATGATCGATCACATCGAGCAGGGCCGATTCCATCTGCTTGAGAAACTCACCTCCGACCTGGTGGCGATTGCGTCAGAATTAGAACTGGTCAGTTTTGCCGAGGTCAGGGTGGACAAACCGCACGCGCTTCGTTTTGCTGATTCCGTATCGGTTACCCTGAGTGCGTCGCGTGACTAGGCAGACTGCCGTGAAAGAAGCGGTATCCCCGATTGTGATTACCGGCGGCGCCCAGAGGCTCGGGCTCGCGGCCGCGCTGGCGCTTCATCGGCAGAACTATCCAGTCGTTATAACCTATCGGAAACAACGTCCGTCATTGAGAGAGCTCGAGGCGCAGGGAATCGAAACCATTCGCACTGATTTCAGCGACGAGCAGGGCGTGACAGTCCTTGCCGAAGAACTTTGCTCAAGGTACCCGTCGCTCAGGGCTGTTATTCACAACGCATCCGACTGGATGGCCGAAGGAGGTGACGAGCCGGATAGCAGGGTCATGCAGAATATGCTCAATGTGCACGTGGTCGCGCCTTACCTGCTGAACCAGCAATGCGGCGATCTGTTACGACGCCATGGTGAGCTTCACGGGCAAGCCGACATTATCCATATGAGCGATTACGTGGCTGGCAGTGGAAGCAAAAAACATATCGCCTACGCGGCCAGCAAAGCCGCACTGCACAATCTTACCCTGTCTTTCGCCAGCAAGTTCGCACCGCTGGTGAAGGTTAACAGCATTGCCCCTGCATTGTTGATGTTCAACCACGACGACGACGCTGCCTATCGTGAAAAGGCGCTCAGGAAATCCCTGCTCGGCATCGCTCCCGGAGAAGAGGAGGGGGTTAATGCCATTCGCTACATTCTTGAAAGCCGTTTCCTGACCGGTAAAACCATCGCGCTCGACGGCGGCCGTCATCTTGCCCAGGCCAGTTAATTTACCTTAATCAAAGACAATTCTTGCAACCCATAAAGGAAGACTCATGACTACAAACCTAGCACGCTCGGCTACACCTATTCCATCTCCGTTTTCAAACGAGGCCGACCAGGTACGCTACGCACTGATCGAACGCGGTCTGGAAACACCATTGCTGCCCCACCAGTATGAGCGCGATGAAAAATACCAGCGCATCAAGAACTCGTTCACCGACATTGCCAGGACGCTCGGGCTCGACCTGAGCGACGACAGTCTTTGTGAAACTCCACATCGTATTGCGAAAATGTACGTCGACGAAATATTTTCCGGACTCGATTACTTTAATTTTCCGAAGATCACCGTTATCGACAACAAGATGGGTGTCGAAGAAATGGTCAAAGTCAGCGATATCAGCCTGACCAGTACCTGCGAACATCATTTCGTAACTATCGACGGCACCGCCAAGGTGGCATATATACCGAAGGATAAGATTATTGGTCTGTCCAAGATTAACCGTATCGTGCGTTTCTTCGCGCAACGTCCGCAGGTGCAGGAACGACTCACCCAGCAGGTGCTGGTAGCGCTGCAAACCCTGCTGCAAACCGAGGATGTCGCAATCACCATTGACGCCAAGCATTATTGCGTCAAGGCGCGCGGTGTTATGGACGCCAACTCGCGCACGCAAACCACGGCGCTCGGTGGCATTTTCAAGGCTCGCCATAAAACGCGCGCGGAGTTTCTTGCCTGAGCGATGGTAAAAGCGCAAACCATTGACCCTCGGGAAGTCGATTACTACACGCGACTGTCGCAGCAGTGGTGGGACAGGCAGGGCAAATTCTGGCCGCTGCATCTTCTCAACGAGTTACGCGTGCAGTACCTCAGGGAAGAGATCTGCAGTCATTTCGGGCGATCCGCTGAAAACGACAAGCCGCTGGCCGGGCTGAATATTCTGGATATCGGTTGTGGCGGGGGAATACTGTCCGAGTCGATGGCAGCCCTCGGAGCTAATGTTCATGGGGTCGATGTCGTCGAAAAAAGCATAAACGTGGCGCGGCAGCATAGCCGGCAGGAAGGTCTGGCGATCGAGTACGAGTTGAGCAGTGCCGAAGAACTGGTCGAGCGCGGACGCAAATACGATATCGTGCTGAACATGGAGGTTGTCGAGCATGTGCTTGACCTGCCCCTGTTTCTATCGGCATGCGCGAAACTGGTCGCGGAGGGTGGCATTATGTTTGTCGCAACGATCAATCGCAACCCCCTGTCCTGGCTGTTCGCGATAGTCGGCGCTGAATACATTCTTCGCTGGCTACCCATTGGCACTCATTGCTGGCGTAAATTCGTGCAGCCCGGGGAACTGCAGGCCCTGTTCGAGCGAAATGGTCTGGCGGTTGGTTCAGCGGTCGGAGTGAGCGTCAATCCGCTGACCCGGCGCTTCAGGCTGGACCGGAGACTCGCGGTTAACTACATGTTATCGGCAGTCCACCGCTAGGTAGTAGCGGGGCAGGCGTTCTTTGCGTCTATTTTCACAAGGGGGTCTTTGTCGTGTGCAGCTGGAGCTGGTTACGTTTACGCTAGTGCCTTGTACCTGGTCAGGGCGCGCTCCCGGGTAAGCTTTAAATCGAGTATCGGCATTGGATAGTCTACCCCCAGGGTAATTCCCGCCGTCTGCAACATCTCCGTGCTCGCTTCCCAGGGCTTATGTAGAAACTTGGCGGGGAGACCGCTTAGTTCCGGACAGTAGCGTAGCAGGTAGTCGCCCCTGGGATCAAATTTCTCGCTCTGCAGCACCGGGTTGAAAATTCTGAAATAGGGGGCGGCATCGGCGCCGGATCCGGCGCACCATTGCCAACTGGCGCTATTGCTGGCGAGGTCGGCATCCACCAGGCAATCCCAGAACCATGCCTCGCCCTGGCGCCAGTGCAGCAACATGTTTTTGATCAGAAATGAAGCGACAATCATCCTGACCCGGTTATGCATGTAGCCGGTTTGCCAGAGCTCGCGCAACCCGGCATCGACGATCGGAAAGCCGGTACGGCCGCGTTGCCAGGACTGTAGGCTGGAATCGTCTTGCAGCCATTGAAAGCCATCGAATTTGCGATTGAAGTTCTGTTCGGGTAGCTGCGGGAAGTGGTATAGCAGGTGATAAGAAAATTCACGCCAGGCGATTTCACGCAGAAAATGCGCAGGCCCGTCGCTGCGACTGGACATCTTGACATGTTCGATTCGATGCCAGGCCTGGTGTGGCGATATTTCGCCAAAATGCAAATGAGGGGAGAGCTTTGACGTGGCGTCCAGCGCGGGAAAATCGCGGCCGCTTTTATAGGTATCGAGGCAGTCGTCGCAAAAGTTGTCCATGCGGACCAGTGCCGCGGTTTCTCCTATCTGCCAGTGACTGAGAAGGGATTCATGCCAGGACGATTTCGTTGGCAGCAGGTCGAGTTCTTCTAGTGTCTTGCTGCCGTCAATTGTTCCATTGTGCCAGTGTATTGCGCCGGGGGGTGTCAGTGGTTGGCGCGGCGCTTGCTGTGACAGGCAGCCTTTCTGATAGTAGGGTGTGAACACCCGGTACGGTGTGCCGTCTTTCTTGCTAACGGTCCACGGCTCCCACAGCAGGGCTGCGTTGAAGCTGCGATGCTCCGTATTACTGGCGCGCAGGTCGAGCTTGATTTGTGCATCGCGCTTGATGCGCCAGGGTTCATAGCATCGGTTCCAGAAAACCGAATGCACGGGAAGACCCGTTACCAGCGCTTCGATAATCTCGCGAGCATTTCCGCGGAAAAGAACCAGTCTGTCGCCCAGCGCTTTATTCAATGCGGCCAGCGAGTGGTGTAACCAGACACGGCTGGCGGCACCCATGCTCCAGTCTTCCGCATTGACGTCATCGAGTATGTAGATCGGCAATACCTCTCCGCACTCGGCCGCGGCACTCAGGGCCGGGTTATCGGTGATGCGCAGGTCCTGGCGGAACCAGGCGATAGATAGATTCGTTACGCTCACGGGTTCAGAATATAGAGTTGCTGCTAGAGTGAATTGAGCAGCATCAACTCGTCAGGGTGCGGTTGCATATAATACGAGCGGTCGATGTATGGGTCAGGGTTCCTGCGAAAATGATGTCGCAGCAAAGTAATCGGAACGATCAGGGGTAAAAAACCGCGACGATAGTTTTCGATACTATCTGTCAGTTCCTGCTTGTCGGTCTTATCAAGGTCCTGCTTCAGGTAGCCGCGTATATGCTCAAGTACATTGACATGGTTGGATCGCCTGGCATAAATCTTCAGAATGGTCATCAGTTCAGCCAGGTAGCGTGGTGCATAGTCTTCAATGGGCTGCCGGTGTGCGGCGGAGAGTTCTCGACCCAGCTTGCGACCGAGGTCCTGGTTATGGCTGTAAAGGATTAACTTGTGACGTGCGTGAAAATCGGTCAGTGAGGACCACTGCAGGCCTTCTTCGACCATGCGTTGCCAGCGCCGGTATATAAATACCCGCTTGATAAAACTTTCGCGTAACACCGGGTCGCCGAGGCGACCTTCCTCTTCGATCGGCAGGGTTGGGAAGTTGCGCATCAAGGTCTCGGTGTACAAACCCACACCGTTACGCTGGGGCTGGTCATTATGATAAACCCTGACGCGCTCCATGCCGCAACTGGGCGAATCCTTCTTGACGATGTAGCCGAAGATCTGGCGCTGCCAGTCCTGCTGTTGCTCGGCAATCTCAACCAGGGGTCGCGTGTAGTTCAAGTGCGCATTCTTGTTGCCGACTGCTTCGGTGTGGCCGTCGATGGAAACCAGTCGGATAGTTTCACGCGGCACGCCGAGACCGATCGCCATCTCTGGGCAAAAGGGGCGGAAGCTGAAGTAATTACCGAGGGTGTCGAGAATGTAGCGGTTTTGCTTATGACCGCCGTCGAAGCGTACCTTCTCCCCGATCAGGCAGCTACTGATGCCAAGCAGGATCTTTTGCTGCGCATCAGCGACCGGCACGATTGGGGGAGGTCAGGTCAGGTTTCGGTTCAGGCATAGCTGCGACGGATGAACGGATTCATTAGTCGGCTGATAAAACCGGTGAATTGAATCGGGCCCTCGGTAACGGCAAGGCAAATACATTCACGATCACGGGTCGCGACCGGGGTATGCTTGTCCCGCGCACCCTTGACCATGAAATCTCCCTGGCCATAGAGACCGGATTCATCCGAAAAACTGCCCTCGAGGATAACGGTGTACTCGTCACCCAGGTGTGTGTGGGTCGTGGCGGAACCGCCGGGCCTGATTTTCAACAATTCGACTTTTGCACCGTTGCTGTCACGGCACAGTTCGACGCTGTGGATATCGGTAGAGACACGTTTCCAGGGCAGGTCGTTGTATCCGCTTTCGATAAACTGGTGCAGGCAGCGTGGGATTGATGAGTCCTGCTCGCCCGCCTTCGACTCTGCCGGGATCTGCTCGTCGGTTAGTGAATCAAGCCGATCGAGCAGCTGGTTTTTGAGATCTGCGGAAGCCGGCGCAGGTTTCAATTGCTGCATCATCTGGCTGCCGACACGATTCAGGCGTTGTAACTTCTGGCTACAACTCTGGCAATGTTCCAGGTGGGCGGAGATGCACAGGGCCTGACTCAGCGGCAGGCTGCCGGCGGAATAGGCGGTTAGTAATTCGTCGTAGGGGTGGTTGACTGATTTATTCATGATTACCTCGTTACCAGTACTTCGAGTTTCTTCAATGCCAGGCGGACACGGGATTTGACCGTGCCGAGTGGCAACTTCAGTTCGTCACTGGCTTGCTGATGACTTTTCCCCTCCAGGTAGACCTTGGTTAAAATTTCTGATTGTTCGCGCGGAAGCTATTTGAGCCCCGCCCTGATGTTTTCTTCGACACGGCTCTGCTGAGCGAGCTGAAAGGGCCCGGGTCCTTCATCTTCCATGTCGTTGAAGATGTCGGTCGGATCGATCTCGGTAGCGTAACGGCTATTGCGGCGCAGATAATCGATGCGGCAGTTTCGCGCCAGGGTAAAAATCCATGTGTTCAGGTTGGCCAGCCTGGGATTGTAACTGGCGGCCTTGAGCCAGACACGGGTCATGACCTCCTGCACGAGTTCGTCGGCGACCAGGTCGGCGGCAGGCTCGCGGGCGAGACTGTAGGCCCGTATGAGGGGTGCATAATGGTCGAACAGTCGGGCGAAAGCCGCTTTATCCCGATTTTCGGCCACGTCGGTGATGCATAGGCTCATCTCTGCCAATTTTTCACCGGAGTCCTGTTTGTTTTGTCATGCCGGACATTATATACGCTCATAAAGGTTCTGTAGGGCTTATTACGGGTCAGGCAGGACTCTGGATCACTATGATTTCAGTTTTTTGTCTGGACATGCTGCGCTGTGTTAAAACAACCCCCGCCAGGACGCGCAGCAGGTTCTATGTGGTTGTGTGAAAACCTGACTTTGGTTATAACGGGAGCGGAATTCCGAATCGGATGCCCGGGCAGTTGATCCATTGAAGTTTGCCGTTATGCCACTAACTAGAGGCCTGGGAAGATTCCCCGGATTTATACATGACTACAACTCCTAAATCGCCGCAACCGAATGCACGCGTGGCGGTGCGTAACTGGGTGGAAAATCCACTCATCCAGAATTGCATCATGGTTCTGATCGTGGTCAATGCCATCGTTCTGGGCCTAGAAACCGTGCCCTCGGTGATGCAGGACTACGGCGTATTCCTGTTGGCAATCGATTCAGTGATTCTGGGAGTGTTCGTGGTTGAAATCCTGTTGCGGCTGTATGCCCATCGACTCGATTTTTTCCGTGATCCCTGGAGCCTGTTTGATTTCACCGTGGTCGGGATCGCGCTGATACCGGCTAGCGGACCATTAGCGGTACTGCGCGCACTGCGGATTTTGCGTGTGCTGCGTCTGCTTACCCTGGTACCTTCGATGCGGCGGGTGGTTGGAGCGCTAATGGCATCGATTCCGGGCCTGGGTTCGATCGGGCTGGTTCTGCTGCTGATCTATTATGTTTTCGCGGTGATTGCAACCAAGCTGTTTGGCGCTAATTTTCCGCAATGGTTCGGCAGCATAGGCGAATCATTGTACTCGCTGTTCCAGATCATGACCCTAGAAAGCTGGTCGATGGGCATCGTGAGGCCGGTCATGGAGGTTCACCCCAACGCATGGATTTTCTTTGTCATATTTATCCTTATCGCAACCTTTACCATGCTAAACCTGTTCATTGCGATAATAGTCAACGCGATGCATAGTTTCACCGAGGAAGAAAATCGTGAAACGCAGGCTGCACTGAACAACGCCCGCGATCACATCGAGGCCGATTTGCACCAGGAGATGGCAAATCTGCGCGACGAAATCGCAGAGTTAAAGCAGTTGTTGAAACCTGCAGCGGATCCAGGGCAAGACACGCGCGCTGATTGATCAGCAACAGCTGCTCGCGGGAACGGGGCGGGGGTCGGGTCGTGAAACTGGCTAACCCGGGATAACGCTCAACCTGGTATCCACCATTCGTGGCCACGCTCGGTAGATACGTATTCGGGCCAGCGAAAACTGACGGGTGCTGCATAGTCACACAACGGAGCCTGCCAATGACTGCCGTCTATGCCTCCCCCGGTACGTTCCACGAACTCCTGTTTAGCAGTCGCCAGCAGCTCCCTGTCTACTAGTAGATCGATAACGGTGCAGCCAATCGTTTTGGCGGCACAGTCGATCATTGGTTCGATGGTTTCGCGAATGCCGCCGAGCGCGTTCATGGCCCAGTCCGGATACTTGTAACCGTGCTCGGGTGAAGCCAGCGTGGGTCGCGCGATATATAGCCTGACCGTGGGTGCATGCCAGCAGTATTCGGTGTAATCATCCGAGGTAAAATGCTCCTGCCAGGCCGGCAGTTGCCTGCGCAATTCGGTTTCCGCTGTCTGCGGCTCAATAAGCTGTTCAGTCTCGGCGAGGAACGGGTTATCCATCGCTTCGAGTCCGAGATTGGTTTGTATTTCGCGCGCCTTTTCGCGCGCCCCGCCGTGGTTGAATTTCGGTGCGCCGACCCGTTTCAGATTGTCGTAGGTTGCCTGGGCAAGCGCATGATTTGCGAGTCCATGACGCGATTTGCTAACCCAGTTGCGTCGCCAGCGACAATGACTGACGGCCGCCGCCGCTGCGGCGTTACTATCCAGTATGCCGGTTATCCGTTCCGCCATGTCGATGGTCGGTACCCGCATGATGTACTGGATCTGGGCGATTTGCGCCGGCAGGTTATCCGCGGTGGCCTGACCCGCGGTAAGAATACACTCGTTCATCGACCAGCCACAACCCGCCGACACCATGTGTTCTTTCAGCGCCTTCGAGATCAGATACATTTGTACCAGCGCATCGTTGGCGCCCGGCGCACGCGCCGCCGAGTGTGCGGCGGCGATCGGGCTATCGCCCGCACCGGTTTGACCGGCCCAGGTTTGCGCTGAGTCACATTCGAAACTATAGATCATCGCGTAGGCGACACCACAGTGGGTATCCCAGCGGGTGGTGTTGCACAACGGCAGCATGTAAAACGGATGGAAGCTGATTGCCGCGTCAAGGTCGTCGTAATAACCCTTAGCCGCATGAACAGGTTTGGAGCCCCGAACTTTTTCGGCTGGCTCACCGAAGTATTTCAGTCTTCCCTTGATGTCGTGCTTTTCCATCATCGCCCTGGCGGCGAGAAAACCGCCCAGCGAACTGATTCCCAGTGCGGAATGCGGGTCGGTATGCCCACCTGCGTGCACATTCAATCCGTCACGAGGTCTTTGTATCGTATCGGCGGCCTGGCAATTGCCAGGTACGGCATCATACTCCGCATAACCTGCAATCGTCGGGCCCTCGCCGTTACTCCATTGCGCACAGAATGCGGTGGGCATGCCAGCGCTGCCAGACTCGACCGTAAAGCCCTCAGCGCGCAATCGTTCGACATACCAGGCGCTCGATTTATACTCGCGCCAGGCTGTTTCACCATAATTGAAAATCAACTGGTTCCAGTCAGACAGGTCGTCGATCCTGTCGTCGACCCAGCGGATCAATTCATCCTTCTGAATGCCGAACGTCATCTCGCTGACTCTGACTGATCGGCGTCCCACGCGCTCGCGGCGACGCGGCGAAAGTTTTCCCCGAGAAAGCCACGAAGATCTGCCTCGGTGAAGCCGGAATGTTCCATGGCATCGACTAGCTGTGGCAAATGCTGTGGTCCCGCATGTTTGATATCCCTTGTCTCGTACTGTTGCCCGGCGGGCCAGTAATCAGGTCGACTGCGCAGAATCTCGCCGATATCGAGATCAACCCCGGGCGAGTAATCCAGTCCCAGGCCAATGTGTGCCGTGCCAACCAGGTCGCTGATATAGCGTAGATGCCCCAGCAGCGTGTCGATAGCGATGTCGTTGTCACCGAGAAAAATGCCCATGCCGTTTAAGCCGATTACCCCGCCGGTTGCGGCACAGGCTTTGATCTGGTCGTCGTTTATATTGCGCTGATGATTCCACATCGCTGTCGGGTTGGAATGCGAAAATACGACCGGCTTGCTCGACTCGCTGATGATATCCATGGTCGTGGTGTAGGCGGCATGCGAACAATCTACGATCATGCCGACGCGGTTCATTTCCCGCACTACCTGTCGGCCGAATCTGGTCAATCCGGTATCGCTATCGTGGCAGCCACCGGCGGCGGTGTTACCCAGGTTGTAAGCGAACAGTATTTGCCGCACACCGAGCCTGTGGTAAAGGCTGACCATGTTGATGTCGTTGTTGAGCGCATTCATGCCCTCGATATCGAAACTCAGGGCAAACTTGTTTTGCTCGCGCGCACGATCGATGTCCTGCACCTTGTCGACCAGAACGAAGCGGTCGCTATGCGCGATTACCCAGCGACGATAAGCGGCCAGCGTGGCGAGGGTTTGATGCCATTCCATGACGTCGAAGCCGACATTGATGCTCAGATAGTCGGCCCCGGCATCGGGCCATTCCTGTAGCAGTTCGAGGTTGACCGAGGGATTTGGAAAAACGCCGGCGTGCGCATCCCAGACCAGCGCATCGAGGTAAAGCTTTGTTGAGTTATTGGCGGCTGGCATGTCAGTACCTAAAGATGAATTTTACCGTCCAGCACGCGAGTCGCCACGCCGCCTACCTGCAGTCGGAGAATCTGCCGGTCTGACATCGTGACCACTGATTGAATCGAACTCGGGCGACCGAGTTCGATGCCCTGTTCGGCATTTAGCGTAATAATATCGGATTCCGCCGTTAGCAGTCCATGGCGCACCAGGTAGCTGCTCAGCGCGGCGTTGGTAGTGCCGGCGGCGGCGGATTCGCTGACACCGACCGCGGGACAAAAATCGCGCACGTGAATGCAGTGATCCGGATTTTCTGTTTCGCTGCAGAAAACCGCGATGGTTTCAATGCCATTAGCGTGGCAAAACTCGACTATGCCGTTGAAATCAGGTTGTATGGCACGCATTGTGTCGAGTCCAGCGAGCGGCACTACCAGGTGGATGAAATCACCGCGCGCGGTTTCTATGGGTAATTCGGATGCCAGTGCATCGGCATTCAGGCCAAGCACCTTTAGCAGGTTCCCGGTATGCGGTGGTGGCGCCTCGAAAGCGGGTGGGTTGATATCCAGCATAACCTGGCAACGACCGTCGGCGCGCAAATTCAAGGTAACCGTTGCGCTCAGTTTCGGTAAACGCAAAGTGATTTCGCGCGGCGTCTTTTTATCCAGGTCGATAAACCCCAGTTCCAGCATATGGATTAACAGGCACAGTGTGCCATGCCCGCACATCGGCAGTTCCATGACGGTAGACATGAATTGTGCCGCGATCCAGTCGTCACCGTAAGCATCGACGAAGGCGGTCGCCGGCATACCCGTCTCACGCGCGATGCGTTGCCGCGTGGCGCTATCGATCGCCGCGGCATCGGTTATTACTGCCGCCTGGCTGCCACCGAAAGCACTGGCGGTAAAGGCGTCATAGAGTGCGAACGGAAACGAATTCATGGCTTGCGTTGCTGTCGGGTTGCCTGTCTTCGGTAAAGCTGCCACCAGTATCGATTGCTATGCGAGCGTTGGGTTTAGGTGACACGATTGCTCCAGAAACTGATAATGGCGTGATTACTACGACGTAATCTAAGCAAATTTAGTGCTTTTGCGGAAGCGTTTTCTATGTTTGAGATCGATCTTGATGTCCGGGCCTGCCGTCCCGTCGAAACAAAAAACACGCTGTTCGCACTATGAGCAACTAAACTCAGGGTTTACCTCGTTAATTTGTAAGGCATAATAAAACGATGAGGAATGCAAAAATCCTGAGATTGAACAAAGCAGGAACTCCGATTGACTGGATCTCCCGCGAAGAAGCCGCGACGCTGGTGGTAAAAGAGCAGGTCGTCTGGGCGCTTGGTGAAAACGCATTCGTAATCCGTGGTGGCGTCAACCGGCTCGGTAAACAATCGGTCTTATCCCTGCCCAGCATCCTGGCAAGCGATGGGAGTGTCAAGCTTAGCGATTTCGTGCCACCGCTGGTAAACAGTTACCTGTTCCGCCGTGATCAGTTTTTATGTATGTATTGCGGTGGTGAATTCACCACGGACAATCTGTCGCGAGACCATATTTTACCGGTATCGCGCAGCGGCACGGACAGCTGGACCAATGTCGTTACCGCTTGCAAACGCTGCAATCACCGCAAGGCAAACCGGACCCCGGAAGAAGCCGGGATGCAGCTGCTCGCGGTGCCATTCGTGCCGAACCGCTATGAATTTTTCTATCTCGCGAACAAGAATATTCTTAGCGATCAAATGGAATTCCTGAAAACCCAGTTTTCCAGGCACGGAACCTGGTCTTAGATGTAAATCGGGAAGCGTGCGCAGAGTTGAGACACCTTCTCCCGGTCCTGCTGCAGTAAAACTGTTGCATCATCCTCACAGTGCTCGACGGTGCGTGCGATAATCTCGCCGAGTAGTTTGAAATCATCCTGCTGCAATCCGCGCGTCGTTGCCGCGGCAACGCCGAGGCGCAAGCCAACCCACTGAGAAGGTTTTGCCGAGTCGAAAGGAACCGGGTTCTTGTTTGAGGTGAGATTTATAAGCGCCAGGCGATCCTGCACCTGTTGGCCAGTTAAGCCGCGCGCGGCAAAATCGAGCAACAGCATGTGCGTGTCGGTTCCGCCGCTGACCAGTTTGACGCCATGTTCGGCCAACGTCCGGCCCAGCGTGCAGGCATTGTCGACCACCTTTTTGCCATAGTTTTTGAATTCGTCGCTCAACGCCTCGCCCAGGCACACGGCCTTGGCGGCGATGATCTGGCTGTGCAGGCTGCCCTGCACCCCGGGGAATATGGCGGACTGCAATTGTTTCGCCCATCGAGAGTCACGTGACAAAATCAGCCCGCCGCGCGGACCGCGCATGGTCTTGGTGGTGGTACAGGTCACGATATCGGCATGGGGCAGCGGAGAAGGGTGTACCCCGGCGGCCACCAGGCCGGCAAAGTGTGCCATATCGACAAGATAAAGGGCATCGACCGAATCCGCGATCTCGCGCATGCGTCTAAAATCGATGCAACGCGGGTAAGCCGAACCACCGGCAATCAGCAGCGCAGGACGAATTTCCTGTGCCATGCGCGCAACCTTATCGTAGTCAATCAACCCCGTTTCCCTGTCGACGCCGTAATGATGTGCGTCAAACCAGCGCCCCGACTGGTTAGGGTTGGCGCCGTGGCTGAGGTGTCCACCGGCGGCGAGATCAAGGCTCAGGATTTTGTCGCCTGGTTTGACGGTAGCGAAAAACACCGCCTGGTTGGCCTGGGTACCGGAATGCGGTTGGGCATTGACATATTCGCAGCCAAACAATTCTCTGGCACGATCTATCACTGCCTGTTCGACCACATCGACGAACTCGCCACCCCCATGGAAGCGATTACCCGGATAACCTTCCAGGGTTTTATTGGTCATCGGGTGGCCAAGAGCATCGAGCACGGCGCGGCTAACGATGTTCTCCGAAGCAATTAACTCGATCCGGGTTTGCTGGCGGTGCAGTTCACCGGCTAGCGCCTCGGCAATGAGGGGATCAGAGTCGGTAACAGGGCGGTTAAAGAATGCGGGCATCGTAACGCTTCCGATCGGTTGGACACACGAATCTATCAACTGTCAGCGTCACGTGCAATGGACGTTTCGATAAGACCGCAAGGGAGCCCAATTTTTTTACGGCTAAAGCATGAAGTTCTTCTATACTCCCAAATATGATCTTAGAAGCTGCAATGGCAGGCTACCGGCAGCACGCAACAACCGAGAATTTTTAAATGGAAGATATTTTCCAGGATATTTCGAAGTACTACGCTGCTAACATTGTCGAAAATGTTCTCACTATTGGTAAGATTGTTTACCTGGATACTGGTTACAGCTTTATCCGTGATGATGTTAAGGGCCCGTTCAATCTGGTTGATCCGGATGCAGATGTTACCCGCATGGTGCATGTCATAGGCGAGGTTCATCCACGATCCGCTGTGGAGAGGATTATCCCCGTCGAAGTCAATTCCTGCCTATACCTGAATGAGAATGAATACACCGGCGAAATCGAAGTTCGCTCGATTCATAAGGGCATGGGTACCTCGATTTACTCCAAGCAGGAATGTCCGTTGATCTTATGGAATCCGAAGTATGCGGATCATCGCTATTTCGATGTGATAGATATTCAGAACGTGTTTTCAGAGCAGGGGTTGAAAAACAGTTTTACCGCTATCTTCACCGAGAGCCTGTGCGAATACGAGTTATTCCCGCCGTTGGTCCATATCAAGAAGTAACGCCAGGCTCCGGGTTTACCCGCTGACGCCCGGGCGGTTTCATGGCAGTAAAATATTGAATTCCGATCGAATTTTCGCATCGACGTTGGCTTCGATGTAATTCGGCTGGTGTCGCGCCAGGATATCCTGTACCTCACGGTTGGCTCTTTGCGCGGCATCTTTCGCGCCTGCTTCGGCCCAGGTGGTTGGTTCCAGGCGGTCGCCGAGCCGGGGGTAAAAATAATCGCGTTCCATCGCTTCCATGGTCTGGGTTTCGCCGATGAAATGGCCTTCCCCGGTAATCACGTTTTTCATCGTTTCGAAGGCCAGAGTATCTTCGCTTACCTCGACACCGCGTATCATGCGGTACACGTGAGAAAGCATTTCGTTGTCGAGTAGAAAAGCTTCAAATGATGCGCCCAGCAGGCTGGCCATCATGCCCGACGACTCGTAAACCATATTCGCTCCAGACAATCCGCATGCGAGCGAGGATAAGGCTTTTTCCATTCCCATTTGTGCGTCTACGGCCTTCGCGTCGGACATGCTCGAGGCAACCCCGGAAGGTACGCCGATATGATTCGCCAGTTGTGCAGCCGCCGCGTTAAGAATCGAAATCTCACCGCCTCCACCGCAAAATGCACCGCTGCGCAGATCGATGACGAAGGGCCAGTTGGAAAATATCATCGGGAATCCCGGGGCGAACAGGTTGACCATCACCAGCGCCGCCAGTGTTTCGGCAAACGAAGCCGCAAGCATACCGTCTATGGTTGCCGGCGATGTCGCTCCAGACATCGCCGCGACGATCGCATTGATCGGCATGCCACGGTTGATGCAGGCCATGGCGACTTCAAACGCATCTTCGCCGTAACGCATCGGAGAAATTATCGGGCTGATGTGGGCCTTGCAGAATGGCTTTTCGGCGAACTTGCCGCTACCCCCGGCCACCTGGTCGAACATATCGACAATTGGATTGACATGTTCACCGATGGTGAAATTGGTGCCCACCGGTTTTTGTGTGCCACGCATCAGGCAGTAGGCGGTATTGACGTCGAGTTTGAAAATATCGGGTACATCGGTGGCAACGCAGCAGCGGGTAAACCAGGATATGTTGGGCAAGGTATCGGCCAGTCGGGTGAAATCGAATAGATCCTGCAGCGTCGACGGGCGGTAAATATGCGAGTCCAGATCGAGGGTTTGTACAGCGGCGCCTCCGGTACCAAAGTAGACGCGATCGCCGCCCACCTCGAAACTGTACTTTTCGTCGCGCCCGTGAAGAACGAAGGACTTGCAGGCGCGATCAATAATGTCTTCGACCATATCCTGCGGAAAGCACAGGCGCCCGAGGTCGTTAATGCTAGCGCCGCATTTGAGCGCCTGTTCGACCAGGGCTGGTGGTGAATCACCCATGCCGAGCTCGGCCAGCATACGCATCGAGGTTGCGTAAATCTGTTCCAGCTGGGTTCTGGTCAACGGTCGATACTGGCCCCCTGTCGGGCCCGCGGGGGCCGGATTGATCGCGGGTGGCTTGCTGCGTTTCGCCAGCATCGCGGCGCGGCTACCACCTCGGCGTCGCTTTGGCCGGGGGGAATCGCTCATGCCCGCACGCGCCGGTTTTCAGGGTCGTAGAGAGCCGGTTCAACCACAACCGCAGCGTAGCTGTAGCCAAGTATCCCCAGTTGCAGCTCGGTGCCGATTCTTGCCATGTCTGGATCGACATAGGCGTAGGCAATGTTTTTCTGCACGCGGTGACCATAGCCCGCCGAGGTAACCGAGCCCACCTGTTGCTGACCCGCGAATACCGGGTCGCCGCCGTGTGCGCGGGCAATGTCGCAATCGACCGTCATCGACACCAGCAGTTTTCGCGGCCCCCGTTCAAGCTGCTCGAGCAGGGCCTGTTTGCCGATGAAATCGGGTTTATCGAGCTTGACGAAGCGATCCAGGCGGGCTTCAAAGGGATTGTGTTCGTAAATCAAATCCGTCTTCCAGTGCAGGTAACCCTTTTCCAGTCGCATCGATTCGGTTGCGTAAAGGCCGAAATATCCGGTTTCGAAGGCTTCTCCGGCCTGCGTCAGAATTTTCCAGACCAGATAAAGCTGCTCGTTGGGCACGTGTAGTTCATAGGCCAGTTCGCCGGAAAAACTCACGTTCATCACGGTGACCTCGGCATGGGCGACAAACATTTGTCGGCAATGCAGCCAGGGCAAACCGTCTGCTGACCAGTCACCGCGCGGAGACACGGACTCCAGCAGTGCTCGCGACCTGGGACCGGCAACCACCAGTATGGTATGGCTGTCGGCCATTTCTGTGAGCGTCACCGAGTCCGGTTTAAATCGATTCAGCCAGTCACGATCGTGCCATTCGGCAGCCGCGGCCGAGCCCCACCAGTAGCGATCTTCACCGAGTTTGACCAGCGTGGCTTCGCTCAACACGTTACCTTTCTCGGTTAGCAGATAGCACAGGCCCAGCTTACCGGTCTGTGTCGGCAGGCGCCCGCAAATCATTTTATCGAGAAAGGCCTCGACGCCCTCACCGCTGATTTCGTAACGGTTGAAACCGGAGACCTCCATGATGCTGACATGATGCTGCAAATGTTCAATCTCTTTGGCCACCACTGGCATGGTAGGCGTAAAGCGAAAACTATGCTCGTCGACGAAATGGGGGTCCGGTTTGAAAAACAGGACCCGTTCCCAGCCATTGACAACGCCCCATGCGCAATTCATTTGATCGAGCACTGCATAAAGCGGGGTAGTGCGAGCGAGACGTGCTGCCGGACGGAATTCATGCGGCAGGTGATAGTGAAATTCGTTTTGATAGTCTTCGATTGCTTTCAGGCAGGTATGCTCGGTATTGGCGTATTGGCTGAAACGTCGAGGATCGAGAAACCAGGCGTCCCATTCGCATTCGCCATGGACAATCATTTCGGCGAGCAACTTGCCGTGCCCGCCGGACTCGCCGATACCGGCGCGCAGGCCGATTGCGCAGTAAGCGTTTTCAATTCCCGGGATCGGACCAATTAACGGTGCGCCATCGATGGTATAGGTTATCGGTCCGTTGATGACCGTATGAATGCCAGCTTCGGCAAGTGCCGGCAGCCGCTCGAAAATGTGTTCCATGTTATCGAGACAGCGATCGAGATCGGAAGGGCACAGGGCCTGGGTAAAATCGGGGTCGATACCGTCCATGCCGAAAGTCTGGCAGCCCTGCTCGTAAACTCCGACCAGCAAGCCATTTTTTTCCTGACGACTGTAAAAATCATCGCCGGGATCACGAATTATGGGAACCCGGAAATCCAGTGCCTCGAGCTCAGGCATGGTATCGGTCAGAAAATACATATGTTCCATGGAGGTAACCGGGTGCGTGACACCGAGCATATTGCCGACTTCATTGACGCGATAACCGGTTGCGTTGACAACTTTCTCGCAGGTGATGTCGCCATTCTTGCTATGCACGATGAATTCGCCATTGGCCTTGCGGGTTATGGTCTGCACCGGGTTGAAGCGGTAAACCTCGGCGCCGGCTTCGCGCGATTTGCGCGCCAGCGCAAATGTAATTCCGGCGGGATCGATGTCTCCGTCGAGCGGGTCCCACCAGGCACCGAGCAGACCCTCGGTGTTGATCAGCGGATGTCTGCGACCTACTTCGGCGGCGTCGATGAATTCCATGTCAACGCCCATGCCGGCCGCCATGCCGATAAAGTGTTTATAGGTATCGACCTGGTTTGCGGTATGTGCGAGGCGCATGCCGCCGGTGATGTGGTAGGAAATCGGGTTTTCGGGGTCGGCGGCGAGTTCGCGATAAAGGTCGATGCTGTGTCGCTTGAGTGCGACCATCGTCTGATTGCCACCAAACTGGGTGACCTGTGCCGCCGCGTGCCAGGTCGAACCGGAGGTTAATTCATCGCGTTCCAGCAGCACCACATCGGTCCAGCCTTGCCGGGTTAAATGGTATAGCGTCGAGCAGCCGGCGATGCCGCCACCAATGACAACCACGCGAGCATAAGATTTAACGCTGTTGCTGTTCATGTGACCTGATCCGTTATATTTTTCCCATGATGCCGATTTCAGGCGGCTTGACAATCAAAAAAAAATTGAAATAGTTCAAAATAATTAAACTATAGATGTTTATATTTAGGGCTTTCAGTCATAAAATTCGAATACTTTATTAGCAAATTTCAACTATGAAGCATTTTCTACCCGCCCTCGATGCGCTGAAGGTATTTGAAGCGGCCGCGCGACATTTAAGCTTTAGCCATGCGGCACAGGAATTGTGTATAACCAAGGGTGCCGTGAGTTACCAGATTCGCCGGCTCGAAGAGGACCTCGATTGCGCGCTGTTCAGGCGTTCTGTACGCCAGGTATATCTGACCAACGCCGGTCAGCAATTATTACAGACGACGCAGCAGATATTTGGGAAATTGACCTCAACGCTGCAGAAAATCGGTCCGGGCGAGTCTGCGCACGATGTACTGGTTGGTGCGACCACTTACGTGGCATTGCGCTGGTTGTCGCCGCGCATTTCCAGTTTCAGCGAACGTTTTCCCGATATTTCGATCCTGTTGCAGCATTCGGTCAATGCCGAGGGCTTCGGCATCCAGGAAGTCGATTTTGCAATCCGCTGGTGTCCCATGGAAGGATTATCGGACCGTAACCGGGTGCTGGAAATGCCGATGTCACTGTTCCCGGTTTGCAGCCCGGCTCTGCTGGAGCGTTACAGCGGAGAATTAACTGCCTCGGCGCTGCAGCCGGGTGACCTGGGCAAAGCCCCGTTGAACTCGATCCCGTTGCTGTGCGAGGATCGGTCGCTGGATTTATGGCAGACCTGGTATGGTGAACGCCAGTTGCCGCTGCAAAACCCGCGGCGAATAATTGCCGATGCGAATGTCCGTGCACAGGCCGCCGTCGATGGCCAGGGCTGGACTATGGCCGATGCGTTGATGCAGCGAGAGCTGGAAGTGGGTGACCTGGTGGCGCCATTCGGTCATCAGCTGGAAGGCTACGGTTATGCGATTCAGTCATCACCGGGTCGTTTCATCAGCCAGAATGCGCTGGAATTGCGGCGCTGGCTGGTCGATAACCCCTGAAATTCATCTCAAAGTGCTTATAATTGCCAGCGACAGGACTTCAAATTTACAGCCTGCCGACGAAATGGAGACCGGATATGAACAGAATCATAGTTACGCTTGCTGCCTTATCGCTATGCGCGAGCGCATTTGCCGATATACAGGTAGAAATTAAAGATGGATTTGGTGAAATCAGTACCTTCAGCAGCAATGGCCGGCTGGTGCGCATCGATGGCGGCAAAATCGAGGGGTTTATCATCGCCAATTTTTCCAGCGGTGAATTTTTCATGGTTGATCTAAAACGTAATCAAGTCATGCGGACCAGCCTCGACCAGGTGGATGCGTCGAAAAGCGTCGCACCGATCAGCATCAGCCTTAAAGACAAGGGTGGTGGGCAGAGGATTGCGGGCTACCTGACGCGCAAGTACGAAATGATTGCCGATGGAGAGTACTGCGGCAGTGTCTATACCTCGACTAAATTAATACAGAACAACGAGGTGCGTGCGATTTTCGAATCGATGCGTAATATGCAGCAATTTTCCAGCCGGATGATGGGAGGAATGAGCGATATCATCCCGCTGTGTCAGCGCGCCGGCATGCAAATGGCAGATGTGATTGAGTCGAGTGGCGCACCGCTGCGAACAGTTGATAAAAAAGGCAAATTGATATCCGAAGTTGTTGGCGTGGATACCGATAAAAAGTTTGCCGATGACCACTACGAGCTGCCTGCGGGCATGGCCGTGGTCGATATGACTGAACAGATGAATCAGGCGGCGCAACAAAGCCAGCAGATGATGCAAAACATGCCGGATATGGATGAGCTGATCAAGCAGATGCAGCAGAATGACGGGCAGATGAGCGAAGAAATGAAGCAGCAGTTGATGGAGCAAATGCAGCAAATGCAGCAAATGCAGCAGTAGTTGTATCTCCCGGGTCTGGCATTACCCGTTCATTCGTCATCCCCGCGAAAGCGGGAATCCCCGGGGTACTGGTATTAACCGGTCACATAGGTAACACATTAAACCGGTATCGGGATCGCCTGAACGGATAAACCCCGGGAAAGCGAAAATTTAGCTCAAAAGTTGCGCAACTTCTTCATCGATGATAGTGCCGATAGTATCCATATCCGCCAGCGAGAAGGTTAGCGGAATGCGCAGATCGAAAGTGGTGGCGAGAATTTTCAGGGTTTTCGGTAATGACTGGATCTCGTCGATATAACGCCAGCTATCATAGCGACCGGTGAATCCGTGTGGCTCGGCGCCGCCAAACCATTTCAATTCCACACCGCGCGCGGCGCAGCTGGCGAGAAAGCCGGCCACCTGCGCCTGGTCGAGACCTTCCACGCGAAACTGCAGCGAACTGCCGACAAAGATTTCCTTTTCGGGGCGTCGTGGCAGCTGAATGCCGGGATTTCGGGCAAGGCGTGCTTCCAGCACCCGGTAACGTTCATTCCAGCGGCCGCAATTGCTATCGAGACCGGGCAATTGTGAGCGCAGAATTGCGGCGCGCAGGTTATCCATGCGGCCGCTGTAATTGGGTGTCTCGAGTCTGACGCGGGCAAACGCTTCGGCTGCGGGTAGCGTGCCGTGGCGTTCGTATAACATGTAGGAGCCGGAGTAAATGATCGCGCGCGCCATAATTTCGTCGTCGTCGGTAGTCAGCAAGCCGCCCTCACCCGAATTCAGGTGCTTGTAGGTTTGTGTGCTGAAGCAGGCGACCTTGCCGAAGCTACCTGATTTGCGGCCGTTCCAGCTCGCACCCATGGTATGCGCACAATCCTCGATTAGCGTAACCCCGTAGTTTTCACATAGCGTTACCAGGGTATCCATGTCGGCAATGTGCCCGCGCATGTGCGAAAGCATGAAAAAGCGCGACCTGGATTTTTGCATCATGGTTTCGAGATGCGCGAGATCGACGCAGTAGTCAGAATCGATTTCCACCAGCACCGGCTTGCCGCCGGCATTGTCAATTGCTCCCGGCACGGGCGCCAGGGTAAACGCGTTGGTCAGCACTGCTTCACCGGGCTCGATACCGGCAGCCTTGAGGGCAATATGCATTGAGTACCCACCAGAAGAACAGGCCAGGCAGTAACGCTGTCCCATGTAGTCGGCGTATTCCTGTTCCAGTAGGGCTGCCTCGGCCGTTTCACCTTCAAGCGTGTTATAGCGGTGCAGGCGCCCGGCGCGCAATATTTCGACCGCACGTTCGATGCCGGCGTCAGGGATCGATTCCTGCTGCGTAAAGGGCTTGTCGAAAACGGCTTTATTCATAAGTCATGGTTCCGCTGCGGCCTGGTGTTAGCGTTAAGGCTGTAAACCCGACAAGTTTATCCTGTTTTCACCTGCGGCTTAATACTTCGCCTGGTCATAGACCTCGAAATCCCATTCCCTGTCCGGAAAGTAACATGGCAAATCCTCAAACGTAGCCGGGCAAATCAAAGATCTGCGGATAGGCAAATAGCGAGACGCTGCCGCCAGTGTGCAGGAAGACGACGTTTTCACCCTGCTTGAAATGGCCCTTGCGTATCAGTTCGATGAGGCCGGCGAAACCTTTGCCGGAGTAAACGGGATCCAGCAGGATTCCCTCGTAGCTGGCGAGCATTTTGACCGCTTCGATCATCGACTCGGTGGGTAGGCCGTAACCGTCGCCGACGTAATCGCTATTGGCCACTACCTTTTCGCGTGCCACCAGGTCCGGGTTCAAGCCCATGAAATCAAGCGTACGTTGCGCCAGTCCGTAGACATTTTCTTCCTGCTTCTGCCTGGCTGCGCACACACCGACACCGTAGACCGGAACGCCGCTGTTCATTGCTTCCATGCCGACAACCAGGCCGGCTTGCGTGCCGGCGCTGCCGGTCGCGTGCACCAGGTGATCGATGTGCAATGAGCGCTCGTTTGCCTGGTGAATCAGTTCAAACGCCGCGTTGACATAACCCAGCGCACCAATTTCATTCGAGCCGCCGCCGGGAATGACATAAGGTTTTTTGCCATCGTCACGCAAGAGATGAGCGAGTTGCTCCATTTCGGCGTTCATATCGCTGTCTGCCGGGCGAGTCGAAATCGTCGCGCCGTGCAACTGGTCGAGCAGCACGTTGCCGTTATGGGCGTAAGCCTCGTCGTGGTATCCGGTGCGGTCTTCGAGCAGGATATGAATTTCCATGCCGAGTTTCGCGGCTATCGCGCAGGTCTGGCGCGCGTGATTCGACTGGGTGGCGCCCTGGGTGATGATCGTGTCAGCGCCTCGTTCGACGGCATCGGCCATCAGGAATTCGAGCTTGCGGGTCTTGTTGCCGCCCGAGGACAGTCCGGTGCAGTCATCGCGCTTGATCCAGAGATTGGGGCCGCCGAGTTCTTTGGAGATGCGCTCCATCGGTTCGAGCGGGGTAGGTAAATGGGCGAAATGCAGCCGGGGAAAGCGGGATAAATGCATGAGAGTCTCCAAGATTAATTTTATGCATGATTACATAGTTATATTTGCTTTAAAAATGCTAATTGTTTTGTGTAAAATTAAATTTATTAACTTTATGGGTTGGGGATGCGTTTTGGAACTGAAATGGCTTGAAGACCTGCTGGTGCTGCTGGAAGAGCAGTCTATTTCGCGCGCTGCGCAACGGCGGCACGTAACTCAGCCGGCTTACTCGCGCAGAATCAGGCAACTGGAAGAATGGCTCGGAGTTGAGCTGGTCGATCGCAGTACCAAGCCGATAAAGATCAGGCCCGGCGGGCTGGCGCTGGAAGATAGCGTGCGTGATCTTGTCAACCGGTTCTATGCGCTGCGCAACAGCGTGCATGAAGCCGGTGAACGGGTCACGTTTGTAGCCCAGCACACGCTGGCGATATCACGCTTTCCGGCATTGATGCGTCGCCTCAAGACGCAATTCCCCCGCTCCAGTTACCGCGTGGTGCCAGCGGACTATGAAGAGTGCGAAGCGCTGTTCTACGGTGACGCGGACCTGTTGCTATGCTACCAGAGTGCCCAGCGCCAGTTCGATTTCTCGCACAAGACGGTGCGTAAGCTTGATATCGGCACCGATTACCTGATCCCGGTGGCCTCACGCCAACTTGCCGGGCAGCTGGGTCCACTGGCATCCGGCATGGCGATTCCGCTGCTGATGTATCAACAGGGCGGCTTTCTGGCGGAGACGCTCGCTGGAACTTGCCTGCCGCAAGTTATCCGTGATTATCGCGTCGAGTTAATCTGCGAATCCGCCTTTTCAGCGAGCCTCAAGGAGATGGTGCTGGCCGACATGGGTATAGCCTGGCTTGCGCGTGAAATCATCGAGCAGGAGATAGCGCAAAACAGGGTGGTTTCCTACGCTGGCGAGCTTGGGCAATGCGAGCTTGGCATCGCGCTGTTCTACCGCGATGCGGGGCTAGCCGCCCAGGTCGGCCAATGCATAGCCGATTTCGGTGCGATGCAGTGACACCGGGATTCATTTTAACCCGGCAATGGTTCGATGATCGCGACGGTGTGCGGCTCGACTTCTGGTTGACGACGGCGCAGGGACCGATATCGGTTTCGATACACCATCAACAGGCGTTGTTCTTCGTGCGCCAGTCTGATGTGGCAAAGGTAACGCAACTGCTTGGTGGAGGCGTCGGGGTCGTCGTCAAAGCGCTCGATCTTAAAACTTTTTCGCAGGAACCGGTAAGCGCTGTTTACTTTGCGTCCCAGCAGCAGCTTTACCGTGCGCGCGATCTGCTCGCGCAAAACAGTATCGCCTGTTTCGAAGCCGATATTCGTCCTACCGAGCGCTTCCTTTGCGAACGTTTCATTACCGCCTCGATCGACATTGACGCGGGGGCCGGTGAGAGGGTATTGCACGATGTGCGTCTGCAACCGGGCGACTATCGGCCAGATCTCGAAGTCATGTCATTCGATATCGAATCCGATTACCAGAGTGACGCCCTGTTTTCGATTGCGTTCGTTACCTCGGAAACGCGCCGCGTGCTGATGATTGGAGATGGTCCGGACCAGGACTTTATTGAGTATGTCGACGACGAGCGCAGCCTGCTGCAGCGCTGGATAGAGTGGGTGGAGAAAATTGACCCTGATGTCCTGATTGGCTGGAACGTGGTGAATTTCGATCTCAGGTTGTTGCAAAGGAAATCACAGTCGCTGGGTGTACCACTGGCTATCGGGCGTAACCACGGCCTGCCGGTCTGGCGCCAGTCGCAGGCCGATCGTAACCATTATTTCGTGCTATTGCCGGGGAGGGTGGTGCTCGATGGCATCGATACCCTGCGCTCTGCTACGTACAACTTCCCGAGCTTTGCGCTTGAAGCAGTCGCCCGGGAATTGCTTGGCCGGGGTAAGCTGATTCATGATGCAACGCACTCCGACCCCCTTTTTAAAGCGAAGGAGATAAAGCGCCAGTTCCATCAGGAAAAGCAAACCCTGGCGGCATACAACCTTGAAGATTGCCAGCTGGTCTGGGACATTTTCGAACATGCTGAGTTGATCAAATTCTCTATCGAACGCGCTCGGCTGACCGGGCTCGAGATGGATCGCGCGGGGGGCTCGGTTGCGGCGTTTGATAATCTCTATCTGCCACGGCTGCATCGTAAGGGTTACATCGCCCCCAATATCGGCGACTACCAGAGTACGCTGACTGCACCGGGCGGTTACGTCATGGATTCGAAGCCCGGCTTACAGGACTCGGTGCTGGTGCTCGACTACAAGAGTCTCTACCCGAGCATTATTCGAACCTTTCGTGTTGATCCCTATGCGCGCATTGCAGCCGGGTTTGCGGCTGAAGAGGACCGGATACCTGGCTATGACGGCGCAAGTTTTTACAAGCATGATCACATTTTACCGCAAATCATCGAAAATCTGTGGGCTGCGCGAGACCAGGCCAAGCGGCAGGGCAATACGGCGCTGTCACAGGCCATCAAGATCATCATGAACTCGTTCTATGGCGTGCTCGGCACAGCCGGTTGTCGCCTGCACGACTCGCGCCTGACCAGTTCGATTACCCGGCGTGGGCACGATATTATCATCAAGACCGTTGAGCTAATCGAGTCGGCCGGTTACGAGGTTATATACGGTGACACTGACTCGGTCTTCGTGTCGTTGCAGGGCCCGCACGATAATCAAAGTGCGGCCGATATCGGTAAGCGACTGGTCGATACAATAAATCATTACTGGCGCGACCGCCTGCAGCAGGAACATGGCATCGAGTCTTGCCTCGAAATGGAATTCGAAACGCATTTCCGGCAATTCTTTATGCCGACTACACGCGGAACCGAGCACGGCAGCAAGAAGCGCTACGCCGGCCTGATAGATAACGATGAGGGTGAACGAAAAATAATCTACAAGGGTCTCGAAACGGTTCGTACCGACTGGACCGAGCTCGCGCGCCAGTTCCAGCAGAACCTGTATCGACTCATCTTCGATGGTGAAGAGTACGCGGATTACGTGCGCCAGACTGTTGCCGATCTGTATGCCGGCAGGCTAGATCAGCAGCTGGTATATCGCAAGCGCTTGCACAAGAAGCTCCCCGAATACCAGAAAAACATTCCGCCCCACGCGCAGGCGGCGATCAAGGCCGAGGCTGAGTTCAGGCAGAAGGGACAACCGTCACGCTATCGCAACCGAAGCTGGGTCGAGTACGTGATAACTATCGCCGGCGCGCAAACCCTGGAATGCCAGACCGCAAAGCTGGATTACGAGCATATCGTCGACAGGCAGTTGACACCCATCGCGGACACGATTCTGAACGCTATCGGTTCATCAATGAATGCGATAACCGATCAGCAGGGCGATCTGTTTTAACAAATGCCATCCCGGGACAGTCCAGGGATGGCATCAAGATGCAGGGTTTCCCGGTCAGCGGGAATGGTTCGGTGCTCTCTAGTCGTGTAAAAACATCATGTCGCCACCCGGTGCCGCGGTGTGACAGGCGATGCAACCTTCCGGCTTGCCTTTGGCCACCTTACCGGCCAGCATCATTCCCGCCGGGTTGGTGTCAAGGCTGCCATCCGGTTTGTACTTGGCCCAGAACCAGTCTTTGGTTTCGGGATCGTAACCCGGACGTTTCAGCATTACGGTAACGGCTTTGAGGTACTTCGCCGGGTCGTTGGCCACGGTTGCGATACTGACACCCTCACCGCCATAGTTCCGTTTGACGATGATGGTGTGCAGTTTCCCTGCTAGCGCTATCTGGCCTTCGATGGTATCGAGAATGGCTCCGTGCGGATGCTGCCCGATGTAGGGGCGCGACATTAAACCGTTCGCGCCGGCATATCCCGCATCCATCATGGTCTGCCACAAATTTTTTAGCATAGTTGACATCTTCTTCGCCACCAAAAGGTGCAGCGGCGGAGGCGCTACCGCATAGAAAAACAAGTACTGCCAGGTATAACGTTTTCATTGTTTTCATTTGAGTCCCTCTTATTTGCAGTTTGCTTCGGTTTGGACAAGGGTCAGACCGGGAGGTTGCATGGTTTTTTGAAAATAGAGAATTATTCGATCCTTGAGCTGCAGCGGCAAAACCCATTGGCCGTCAACTTCTACCGGGCAGAGAATATCGGTTTGCCCGAGATCAAGCAGCAGCAGCGTTTGATCACGATCCCCCAACAGCAGGTAGCCCGGCTCTGCAGGATGCATGACCGGGTCCTGTGAAGTCAGTGAGCGGCGCCATCAGGGTTTTCCATCCTGCCGGCCGAAAGCGGACAGGGTTCCGTCCCGATGGCTGCGATAAATTGTATCGAGGTAAGCATGCACGCTATTGGGCTGTGAGTCTCCAACCAGTTTTTCGATATCATCGGGGTCAGCACTGCCTAGCAGCCATGTGCTACCGTCAAACAGGTTGAAAGCTATTTCGCCAGCGTCAAGTTCTACCGGACTGAAGACTGCTTCCTGCGTGGTCGCAAGCTGCTGCCGTAACGCGCCATCATCGATATTGACTGCATAAATCTCGTGTGCCTGGCCGCCGCTCCAGAGCAGGCCGGGGTCTTCGCTGATGGCCGGAGAATAAATCCATCCGTTGAACTGGCGTCGCCAGTCGATAGTGCCGTCTCGTGGGTCGATTGCGTAAAGTTCCCCGTGTACGCTGCCGGCATAGGCTTGTGCCGAAATACTCGGCGTGAATAGCGTGCGCTTTTCTTCGATATGCCAGACGATTACACCGGATTCGAGGTCGAGTGCATACAGGCCCCGGGTACTGCCGACCAGTAACCGGTTTTCGTAGACAACGGGCGCAAAAGTTTGAATTCCGGACAGGCTTGACCAGAGTGGTTCGGGCTGGTTGCGATCGAACTTGTATACGCCCTGCTGCGAAACATAAACCGAATCGTTTATCAGCAGTGGGTTTTGCGGGTAGTCGGCCCGCGCCGTTTCGGTGGCTAACAGCAGGTGGCTGACTAGCATTATCCAGACGCGGTATAGATTCATGCCATAAGCGTTAGCTTTTCACTTTGCGTGGCTGCAATTCATCGTGTTGCGGTAGTTCATCCGCTGCCTTGCGCCAGGGCGCTCTATCCTTCCAGAAGATGTTCTGGCTGGGTTTTATATGCGGGTCTTCGTCGAGCGTACCCGCTGGAATAATTACCGCGCCACCGCTTTGCGCCATCCACGGTAGCGATGAGCCGCATTTTTTACAGAAGCAGGTTGCGAAATGCCTGGCCTCCGGGTGTTCGAAACGACCCACCTGATCTTCGCCGCTCAGCCATTCGAACTGTTCGGGATTTACAATAATATTACTGGCATGCGCGCTACCGGTGAACTTGCGACAGCGCGAACAGTGGCAGTATTGAAATACGTATTCAGGGCCGTGAAACTGGTAGCTGACCGCCTGGCATAGACAGCTACCCTTGATGGGTTTGTGCATGCTTGTGTTCTCCTGGTTGCAAGCAGTTTATCCGCCCAGCAAATCGGGTGCCAGTAATTCAATTATCTCACGCAGCGTTTCGTCGGCCAGGTTCTGCTTGAACAGGTCGGGATTGCTAACCTCGAAACTGCCGGAACGAATCGTCAGAAAACTGGTGTCGGTGGTTATATCGACGAACTCGATCAGCTTGAATCTGGCGATACATTGACGCAAAAATCCGAGGTTGTGTGCCACGGTAAGCAGTTCGGGTGCCGCTGCAACCTGGTCCGGGCTCTGGGCGAGCACGTTAATACGTTGAAAGCGTTCGATATCGATTAACGGGCCTGGTCGATAAATCTGCATCTTGCCCTGGGTGCCGCGCGCGATGAGTGCGGGATAGGTGCCCTTGGCAACGCTGTTGTCGAGGAACTCGAAAAAGTACTTTGGTTTATCGCTGGCCAGCCACTTGAACAGTAACTTGGGCATGCCGGTATAAGCCTCGACGCAATGACCGAGAAAATCCTCTACCGCCTTGTAGCGTCCACGCACCAGTCCACGCTCCCAGCCCCGCTCGACAGTAGCCTGCGGTGGCGTGACCACGAAATACATGTACATGGTATCGATGTAGCGTACGTAAGTTTTATGCAGCACGCGGGTGATTTTTTCGCTGGCGAAGCTGTCGAAGCGAAAGCGGTCAACCATCAGGTGTGGAATCGAATGGCGATGTTCGGCCTTGGCGCGGATGTAGTGATCGAGCTTGGTGTCGATGATATTGACTTCGTGACTGGTGAAGCGGCCGGCATACTTGTAGGATTCACCCAGGTCATCGTAGTCAAGCAGCATACGTCGCCAGATATCGGGGCTGATAGTGCCATAGCCCTGTTCCTCGAAACCCAGTTCGGTCATCATTTTGCCCAGCATCGGTCGCAACGAGCTCTTGCCGGCTGCCGAGGCGCCCTTCAGGCTTATCAGTATCGGCACCTCTGCCTCGGCAATGCGCTGGTACCCCTCGGCGGCGATTGCCTCGTCTACCAGGGCTCCGACTTTGCGACCTATTTCCCGGCTGCCGAGGTAATTACAGGCATGCCTGACACAGATGTTTTTCAGATACTCCGGATCGTTACCGATAAATCCGCGCGCAGTCGCTATCGAACCCAGCACACGGTACAGGCTGCGATACACGGCGGCGGGAAGCTCGTCAGTGGCGTTGAGCCCGCTTTGCTTGTAGCTGTTGATCAGCTCGAATTCGCGTTCCTGTCTGCTTTGCGGCGCCGCTGCGGGAGCGGGTTTCGAGCCCAGCAGTTTCGACCAGAATGACGGCCTGGTGCTTTTCGCGGGTGTCGGTTGCAATAGCGCCTCTTCGAGCTCCTGTGCGGTCATGCCCTCGATGCGCGTGCGCATTGTGTCGAAGCCATGCTCGATTTGCATCAGTCTGGGAATAATATATTTACTGAAAATTTTGCGCGCTATGTTGCGAAAATTGATCCCGAGATCCTCTTCGGTTTCTCCTTCGAGCACGACAATATCGGCGGTGATACGCACGATCAGTTCATGTAGAACCAGTCGATGCGGTCGAAAACTGATCAATTCTTCCGGGCTGAGCGCGGTTTCCCTGGCGAGTTCGTTGACCTGGTTAATCGTGGTGAATACATTGGCCGGATTATAAATGGTTTCAAACTCGCGATACTCCGCCGGTATCTCCGACTCGATGCCCGGGTTCCAGGCCGAGTAGTTTTCACGGTTCATGCTGTTCGTTTTCCCCTGCATGGCGTCAGCTGGCTTAAGGCGGTCCTGTATCGCTGTCGGCCAGGATACTGTGCCGAAGTCCATTCGCGCCACTAATGTATGCTTGCGCATTGTCTCAGGTTATCATCCTGCCAGGTGAATCCCGCAACGCGCCCAACAATAGAGAACAATGAAGACAGGAGTCAAGCTAGAAACGCTCAGCTGGATCGAGGCTGAACAGTGGTTTGCAGACAATCCGATTGTCGTGATACCACTGGGTGCGGCCGCCAAGGAGCACGGCCCGCATCTGCCGCTTAACAATGACGCGATAATCGCCACCTGGCTGAGCGAGCAGATCATGCAGCGCATGGCAGTCGTGATCGCACCCCTGATTAATTCATCTTATTACCCGGCCTTTGTCGAGTACCCGGGTTCGATCAGCTTGCGCTACGAAACTGCGCGCGATGTTATCGTCGACAGCTGCACCAGCCTGGCCAGTTTCGGCCTGTCGCGTTTTTATGTCATCAATACCGGGTTATCGACGCTGCGCCCGCTGGCCGAAGCCAAAACCCTGCTACCCGCAGGAATCTCTTTCGAGTATCTCGACCTCGCTGCGGCGCTGCAGCGCTTGCCGGATGATTTGTTAGCGCAGCGTTTCGGGTCGCATGCCGATGAGCATGAGACATCCCTGATGTTGTATATTGCGCCCGAAGTGGTGGATATGAGCCAGGCTGTCGACGACGGCGCGGAAGGCGAAGGACGGCTAACCCGCAGCAGGGGGCAGGGTCTGTGGTCAGTCTCGGGCGTTTTCGGGCAGGCAACGCTCGCCAGCGCCAACAAGGGAAAGGTAATTGCGGAGGGTCTGTTGCGCCACGCCTGTGCACAAATCGAGAGTCTCGATGAACGGGACTGACGGGAAGTATGCGAGCAGTTTTCTTGTCGTTCTGATCTATAATAACCCGATCACTAACTAAAGGGATTGCGTGGCCGTTACTATCCTCTGTCGACTGCGTCATGTGCATGACCCGAAAACGAGCGCCTCGCGAGCGGAAAACACCATGCTCACGTGGCTGAAAGGAAGTCAGTACTGGACTCACTTTGCACAAGGAAATAGCGCTTTGTCGATCGTCTCAAGTTTAAAGTCCCTGCTATTTATTCTCTTGTCGGTGCAGGCATCTGTCGCGATAGCGGCACCCGCGCCGGAACTGGCGCTAACTGACAGTGAGCGCCGGTGGCTCAATGAAAATCCCACGGTAAGATTTACCGGCGACCCTAACTGGCTGCCATATGAGGCATTCGATGCCAATGGTGAATACATTGGCATTGTTGCAGAACATCTCAAATTAATTTCAAAAATTTCCGGTATAACCTTCGACATGAGTCCCAGTGCAACCTGGACTGAATCGACTGAAAAGGCAAAAACCGGAATGGTGGATATTTTATCCGAGACAGACGATTCCGACCTGAAATCCCACCTTGTGTTCAGCAACAGTTATTTATCTAACCCGATCGTAATCGCGATGCATAACAGGGAAAACTATGTTGAAGGCATCTCGGTAGTAAAAGATCGGAAACTCGCCCTGATTCGGGACTATGGTTACGCTTCAAAGATTCGTCGGCAGTACCCGAATATCGACTTTATAACGGTAGATGATATTCAGGATGGCCTCCTTGCAGTATCCACTGGAGAGGTCGATGCACTCTTGTGCACTCTGGCCCTGTGCAGTTATACCATTGCAGAGCTTGGTTTAAATAATGTCAGAATTGTCGGTAAAACAGAGTTTGATACCAAGCTGGCGCTGGGTGTACAAAAACAGCTGCCTGAACTGGTGTCCATATTAAACAAGGCCATAGACAGGATTAGCCCGGGAGAACAGCAGGTCATACTGGATGCCTGGATCAGGCAAAAGTTCGCCCAAAAACTGATTATACGCTGGTTTCCCAGGTGACCGCGGTAGCCTTGATTCTACTGGCGATATTTATATTCTGGAATCGACGGCTGTCGCAGGAAGTCGAGCTCAGGATGTCGACAGAAAAGGAACTTAATCAGGAAATGGAAAAGCGCGAAGCGGTTTCATTCGAGCTTGAAAACCAGAATGCCGAACTGGAACGCTTTGCCTACACAGTGTCCCATGACTTGAAAACACCCCTGGTTACGATTAAGGGTTTTGTCGGCTTGTTGGGCAAGGGTCTCGACGCCGGCGATATGCCCCGGGTTGCAGATGATATAGAAAAAATTAACGGCGCCGCAGATCAAATGGGCGCGCTGCTAGATGATTTGCTGGAGCTGGGTCGAATCGGTCGTGTCATTGGGGATCCGGTAGGCTGCGACCTGTCCGAGATTGCAGCACAGGCGAGTCAGCTGATTGAAACCCAGATCGTCCAGTTGGGAATAGAAATTGTTATCGATGATATGCCCGTCATACAAGGCGATAAAACGAGACTCACAGAAGTTTTCCAGAATCTGATCGAAAATGCGATCAAGTTCATGGGCGATCAGCAGTCACCCCGTATTCATATTGGTGCAGTTGAAAAAGACGGAGTGGTCTGTTGCTACGTAAAAGATAACGGCATCGGCGTAGAAACCCGCTTCCAGGAGCAGATATTTGGCCTGTTTGAAAGGCTGAGCGCCGAAGTTGGAGGCACAGGCGTAGGCCTGGCGTTAGTGAAACGCATTATCGAGGTGCACGGTGGAAAAATCTGGGTGGAGTCCGAAGGCCTGGGCCTGGGCAGCACCTTCTGGTTTACCCTGGGAAAGGCTACCTGACCGGGCGTTAGCACACAGACCGGATTTAACCACCTGCCGGTGAAAGCAGACTCCGCTATTCAGGGGCCTGCTTTCACCGGCAGGTGACCAGTATTATTGTGTGGTGGCGTCGCCCCGGATTGTCTCGACGCAAGTCCATCCGAGGGATTCCAGTTTCAGGACAAAAGCAGTGGCTTTTTCGCCGCAGTAATCGACATTGTTCTGTGCACTCCACAGCACCTGGTCCTCGGCGCCTTCGGTCAGTTTCTTGTAAACGACTTCGCAGGGTACAGGAGCTGGTGTGGCTCGCTCTATATGCACCTCGCGCACATCGTTGTCATGGCGGCAGCTCCATGAATCGGCGTAGGCGTTCAGTGATGTTAATAGCGAGATTGAAAGTATCAGCAGGGTTTGCTTGAGAACGGACATCGGTGTTTGCTCCTTGAGTAGAATTCGATACGCACATGCACTGTCAGTTATCCAGTGCTGGATCTGAGTCGTGTAACTTAACTTAAAATCAGGACAATTTCATCAGCGAATGATGTAGTGGAGGCTTTTACTGTTTCCAGTTACCTATGCCGGTTGTCACGACGAGGTGACTATAAAACTGAAAATTTATACTATAGTAATAAGCTGAACAACTCGACACATCCTGGCTCAAAAAAGAGATCTGATATGGCACAAATATCAACGGTAGTTTGTATGCTTTTGGCATTGATGCTTGGAGGCTGCGCCACAACTGGAAGTGTGACCCCGGGAGAAAAGCGCCAGGAGATTCTTGGCATGAAGAATGAAGTCCTGTCTGATCTCTACGAATTAAAGCCGGATGTCAAAACCCAGGTTTCCCGTGCCCCGGGTTACGCGGTATTCAGCAACGCCAATATCAATATCGTGTTAGCCAGTTTCGGTGGTGGCCAGGGGGTCGTCAGGGATAATTTGGGCGGCAGGTACACTTACATGAAGATGGGTGAGGTTGGCGTCGGCCTTGGTCTCGGTGCGAAAGACTTTCGCCTGGTATTTGTCTTCCATACCAATGCTGCCATGGATCGTTTTGTGGAGAGTGGCTGGGCCCTGGGCGCCCAGGCCGATGCGGCCGCCAAGGCCGAGGATAAGGGAGCCGCTGTCGGTGGAGAGGTTACGATCGATAACATGACCATATACCAGTTGACCGAGGCGGGCCTGGCGCTGCAGGCGACAGTGAAAGGCACGAAATTCTGGAAGGACGACGAGTTAAACTAGCCTATCCCCTGTTTTTCGGGGATCTCGCGGGTTCGCCTGGCGATATAATCCAGTAGCGCCTCGTCGAGCGCCTCATCGATAGGTGGCGCTTCGTATTTATTAAGCCATTGTCTGGCCTTGCGCACGCCGACCGCCTCGCTGTCGAGTCTGCCTTCGATATCCCACTGTTCGTAGGAATTGTTGTGCTGCGAATCGAAGATGAACAGATTGCTGTTGAGGGTATGGGTTTCACCGAGAAAGTGCCCTCCTGGCCCAACCCGTTTCGCGGCTGTGAAGACTTCCTCGATGTCGCTGAAATCCGGGCCCTGCAGGAAATGATAAAATGCGTCTAGCTGTTCGAAATCGATCATTGTCTTGCCGTAACCAACCGTTAGTGCACCTTCGAGCATACCGCCGGCCATGGTCATCCAGTTGGCGTCGGAGAGCATGCTCGGGAACAGCCCCCACATCGAATCGTAAGCGGCCTGCATGTCGCCCGATTTGGAGGTCGCGACGTTTAAAATCGAGCGGTGCGGTAACTTGTAATGGCGTGCCATCGAGCTCGACAGGAACTGCACCATCGCCGAGTCCGGTGAACCGTGTACCGGGGCGCCGCTATTGAGCGCAACGGTCATCGCGGGCACTCCGAACAGCATCGGTGCGCCGGGGCGAATGATTTGCGTCATTGCCATTGCCATCAGCGCCTCGGCAAGCACTACGCCGACCGTGCCCACGTTGCTTGCCGGCGTGCTCGCGGCGGCCATCGAAAACGGTGAGCACATGACCGCCTGGTTATTCATTGAGTACACCTTGAGTGCATCGAGCATGGTTTCGTCCCATACCAGCGGTGAATTGGCGTTGATTAGCGACGTGGTACAGGTGTTGTTGGTAGCAAATTCTTCGCCGAACACGATTTTCATCATGTCTACCGTATCCTCGGCTCGCTCGCGTGCGGTGACGTTACCGATAACCGGCTTGTCCGAGTATTTCAATCCGCTGTAAGCCATATGTAAATGCCGATGTGGCACCGGAATGTCGACCGGCTCGACAATGGTGCCGCCGGCGATATGCACCGTTGACGCCATGTGATTCAGCTTTTGCAGGTTATTCAGATCCTCCAGCGTCGCGTAGCGGCGCACGCCTTCCATGTCGCGTACGAAAGGAGCGCCGTAGGACGGTGACACCACTGCGTGTCCGCCACCGATGCGCACCGTACGTTCCGGATTGCGCGCATGGTGCAGGTAGGAAGACGGGATTTTACCGATCAACTCGAGTAATTCCTCGCGCCCGATCCGAACGCGCTCACCGTCGATCTCGGCGTCGGTCCGGCGCCAGTAATCGAGCGATTCCTGGTCCTGGAAGTCGCAACCGATTTCTTCCGCTACGCGCATCGCGAAATCATGGATCAGTTCCACGCCTTCCTGGTTGGTGACTTCCATGATCGGGATACCGCGCCTGATTTCCGGGTGATGCGCAATGCTGGCGTTTGCCACCGCTGCGCGCCTGGCCGCGCTACCACCTTGTCTTCTGCGTCGTGTTGCCATGGTTTGTTTAGTCCTGGTTCAGGGTTTCGAGACTGGTTTCGAGTTCAGCCAAAGCCGTCGCGTCCAGATTTTGCAGTGGTGCGCGCACGCTGCCAGCGTCGAAACCGCGCAGGCGACTGGCTGCCTTGACCTTCGGAATGTACTGGCCGCGCCAGATACAAAGCAGCGACGGAATCATGCGTTGCCACAAGGTCATCGCGCCGGCCAGGTCACCACTGGCGACCAGGTTGTAGAGTTGCACGCTTTCATGCGGCATGTAGTTGGCGCCGCCCCAGATGCAACCCTGTGCGCCGGCAATGAACGCGAATACGGTGTTGGGATCGCAACCGTTCAGAACCCTGTACCCGGTGGCGAGGTATTCCTGGTGGGTCGTCAGATCGCCGGCACTGTCCTTGATGTAATTGAAGTGATCCAGTTGATTGAGCCTTTTGAACAATTCAACTGAAATGCCGATACCGGTTGTTTGCGGAATGTTATAACCGATGATATCGACTTCGACCTCGCTATCGATACTGTGGTAAAACTCGAACAGGCCGTTGTCGTCTTCGGGCCCTTCCAGGTAAGGCGGCAAGATCATCAACGCATCGGCGCCGAGTCCCTGGGCATGTCGCGAACGTTCGATCACTTCCTCGACTACCAGCGCCGAGGTCTGGCAAATCAGGTTACAACGACCGTCTATGCGCTGCGCACCGGTTTCGTAGAGCCGATTGCATTCATTCTGTGTCAGGTAGGGATGTTGGCCGGTGCCAGCCCCGAGTACAAGGCCATGCACCCCGGCGTCGATGTATACGTCGATCAACGCTTCCCAACGCGCATAGTCAATGCTGCCGTCGGCATGCATGGGTGTCTGCATTGCCAGGTTGATACCATTGAGCTCGGCCATTTCCGTTGCTCCGTTAAAGCATGAGGCCGATCTTGCGGCCGTCATGAAATGCGTAGGGCGCCTGCCGCGGTGCGGCGGCATCGCCGACCACGTGAAAATTGATACCAGTTTCAGCCAGCGCCAGTTCGACCTCGTTGTAAACGGTGTTAGTGGTGGCGGTGACGATCGCTGACGCTGCGACGCTGGAAGTTGATCCATCGAGCAATGAGCGAATTTCGGCGTGGTCGCCATGCCAGTGCGACACAATCGATTCGAGCATGAAGCTGACGCCAAGTTTCGCCAGGTTGGAGCGAATCTGGAAGTCCGATGTGGTGCGTGCCAGCTCTTTGCCGATCATCGGGTCCGGTGTAACGATGGTAACTTCGTGGCCCTTTTCGGCAAGATGCCATGCGGTACCGGTGCCTCGCCAGTTACCGCCCTCGTCGATTACGATGACAGATTTGCCGAGCTCGACCTGGTCACGAAACACTTCCTCGCAGGGATAGACATTTCCGTTACCAAGGCCGGGCAATTCTTCCGCTGCGGGGAGCCAGCGTTGTTTAGCCAGCCCGTCGGGTAGCGAACCGGTGGCGAGGACGACTTCGTCGGCGCCGAACTCTTCGATATCGGTTTCATCCATCGGTGCGAAGTAACGCACCTCGACGCCGAGTTTTTCGAACTGGCGCAGGTACCAGCCGATCAGTTCGGTGATCTGGCCGCGGCGTGGCGCAAGGCCGGCGAGGCGGAACTGTCCGCCGAGATCGCCGAGTGCTTCCACCAGCGTAACCCGGTGGCCGCGTTCGGCGACGACGCGCGCGGCTTCCATACCGGCGGGACCGCCACCGACCACGAGTACCTTCTTGGTTGTCCCCGCCTGGCTGAAGCGATCGCCGCCCCATTCGAACTCACGCCCGACCGAAGGATTGATCAGGCATGAAATCCAGTAATCGCGTGAGCGTCGTCCCCAGCACATCTGGTTACAGGAAATACAGCCTCGGATGTCGTCGTGACGATTGTCACGGGTTTTGTTGACCCAGTGCGGGTCTGCGATTTGTCCGCGTACGATTGAAACCAGGTCCGAGTCGCCGCTGGCAATCGTGTAGTCGGCGTTTTCGGGAGTGCGGATGTGGCATTCGGCGGTAATGCGTGTATGGCTGACCACCGACTTCAGCGCGGCGGCGATCGGCACGCCCTGTTTTTCACCGTAAACGAAGGTGGCCATGAGGCGATCGTAGTCGATGTAGTTTCCGGCACCGCAGCTTACATAGTCGAGGTTGCCGCTATTGTCGTGAAGTATGATGATTTCCTGCAGTTGCTCCAGCGTCATCAGGTAAGGGGTCTCGTCAGAGTGACTGATCGACATGCCGATGATGAAATCCTCGCCGCAGGCCTTGCGAATCGAGTTGATGATCGACAACGACAAACGGCAGCGGTTCTCCAACGATCCGCCCCAGCGGTCGTCACGCTTGTTCGACCACGGCGTCCAGAACTGGTCGAGCAGGGCATTGTATGCGGCGAACAGGTCGACGCCGTCGAAGCCCGCCGCCTGGCAGCGTTGAGCTGCCCGCGTAAAACAGTCGATGACTTCGAGAATTTCGGATTCACGCATCGCGTGGCTGCCGTCCGAATCATGGTAAGACGGCAGACCCGACGGTCCCCAGTGCGGCATGAACGACAGGTCCGAATCGCCGTGCTGGCCGACGTGGTAAAGCTGTTGCAGTATCGCAGTGCCATGAGAATGCACCGCGTCGGTAATCTTGCGGAAATGGGGGACGACTTCATCGTCACAATGGCGAAAGTTGCCGCGCGTCAGTACCGTAGTCGCGTGCACCGGCATCGGCTCGACCACGATCATGGCCGCACCGCCGATAGCGCGTTCCTCGTAGTAAGCGCGATGGCGCTCGCCGGGCAAACCCAGCTCGGACATGTTGGCGGTATGGGCGCCGAAAACAACACGGTTGTCGAGACGGCGATGGCGCAGCTCCAGGGGCTGGAATATATTGTCGTATCGGGTCATGAATTTTCTTTGTTTGATGACAAGCTAATGAATATACCGATTGTCTCTTTATGAACAAAACGATATATTTTCATAACTTCCATCGAATTTTGTCATAATGTCGACACTGGATATTGATTCCATGCGTGCCTTGACCGTGATCGCCGAATCCGGCGGCATAACCCGTGCCGCGAAACGCCTGAACCTTTCGCAGTCGGCGGTCAGTCACAAGATGAAACGGCTCGAGCAAAAGCTGAATCGCAGCCTGCTTGCACGCGTGGAAGGAAAGCTCGGTTTGAGCAGCGATGGTGAAAAATTGCTCGACTATGCGCGGCGCCTGGTCAAGCTGCATGACGAGGCCTGCGCCAGCTTCCATCAGAGCGATCTTGCCGGCGAGCTGCGCCTTGGTATCACCGAGGACATCAGCGCGCCCGGCATGGCGCAGATACTATCCAGTTTCTCGACCAGTTTTCCCAACGTTGCGCTGACTTCGCGGGTTGCCCATACCCCCGAACTGGTGCGCTGGTTGCGCGACGGGGAGATAGATATGGCGCTGATCGAGGTGTTTGAGTCCGAGTTGCTGACAACCGACCATCGCCTGGGTCAGCAACAGGTAGCCTGGTTACTGGCTGAGGACTATATTCTTGATCCCGGGAAACCCATTCCATTCGTCGCCTATCACAAGGATTGTTTTTACAAGGCCTGGGCGGAACAGGCGCTGTCCGCCAGCGATCGCAGTCTGCGCGTGGTGTTCGAATGTCCGAGTATCGATGGCATGGTCAACGCGGTGCGCAGTGGCCTCGGTATCGGCCTGGTTAACCTGGGAGTGCTCGAACAGCGACAGCAGGGCGGGCGTCGCAGCGACAGTCGGGGGCTTCGGATCGGCACTGCCGAGTTGCCGCAACCACCGCCGATCCAGCATGTGGCACGCTGCCCGGCAGGTATTTCGACCCGGCAGATGGATAAGCTGCTGGAATCAATAAAAAATGAACTGGTCACGCGTTGATGAGTAAACATAAGTCCCCCAATCCTGTAGTCCTGGTCTCAGGTGCAAGTAGTGGTATCGGCGAAGCAATTTGCCGTTTGCTGGTAGCACAACAGTTTCGCGTAGTCGCGGCCGCGCGTAATCAGGAGCGTCTGCAACAACTCGCCGCGCAGCTGGGCGATGCGCTTTACCCGCTGGTGCTGGACGTCACTGACGCTGCCGCCGTGAGTAAGTTTCCGCAGGCTTTACCGGGAGAGTTTCGCGATGTCGGCATGCTGGTCAATAATGCCGGGCACGATGTTGGCGGGCGACGGCTGTTCGATGAAGGTAGCGTCGAACAGTGGTGCGATATCATCGAAACCAATGTCCAGGGTACGATCAGGCTTACTCATGCGCTTATCGATGGCATGCTGGCACGCGGCTCAGGGCATATTGTCAATATGGGTTCGATAGCCGGTCTCAAACCCTATGCCAGCGGCTCCGCCTACGTCAGCAGCAAGTATGCAGTCCACGGTTTCAGTGAAACCCTGCGCCTCGATTATGCCGGCCGGGGAATTCGCGTCACCGAAATCATGCCGGGCCTGGTGCGCTCCGGTTTTGCCGGACAACGCCTCGGTGACGAACGCGAGGCGAAGGCGTTTTATGACAGTTTTGAACAATGCCTGCAGCCGGAAGATATTGCGCGAACCGTGTTATACGCGCTGCAGCAACCTGAGCATGTCGAGATCGCGCAACTGGTGGTGTTGCCGGTTTCTTAACAGGATCTTGCCAGGCAAGATTTTAGTTTCGAAAGATACACGATTGGGGTAAGTTAGGGCGACTTGCCGGCAGCGGAAAAGCGCATGATACTGAAGGATATTAAAACATGGGTGACGGTACCGCCGAGCGGTATCGGGGGTTCGTTCTGGGTTATCGTCAAGATTACCACCGACGATGGTATCGAAGGCATTGGCGAGTGTTACGGCATTCCGGTATCGGGCGATATCGCCTGCGCGATGGTCGAAGATACCTTCGAACGATTTATTGCCGGTGAAGACCCGCACCATATCGAACTCATGTTCCGCCGGGTTTACTCGGCCGGCTTCACCCAGCGCCCCGATATCAGCATGATGGGCGTATTCAGCGGTATCGAAATCGCCATCTGGGATATTCTCGGCAAGGCCCATGACCAGCCTGTCTACCAGCTGCTGGGTGGCCAGTTTCATGATCGCCTGCGCACCTACACCTATCTTTATCCCGAGGCGGTGGCCGACGACGGTAACCCCGATAAAGGCGCCCCCGACGTTTACCACGATGGCGATGCAGCCGCTGCGCGTGCGCTCGATTATGTCGACATGGGATTCACCGCGGTCAAGCAGGACCCGGCCGGGCCCTATGGTATTCAGGGCGGGCGTGAACTGTCGCTGACCGAATTAAGCCGTTGTGAAGACAACATGCGCAAGATTCGTGAAGCGGTGGGCGACCGTGCCGATATCCTGTTCGGTACGCACGGACAGATGACGACGTCTTCCGCTATTCGGCTGGCAAGGCGACTCGAAGCTTACGACCCGCTCTGGTTTGAAGAACCCTGTCCGCCTGATCAGATCGAAGCGATCGGCAAGGTCGCCTCATCGACTATGATACCGGTGGCAACCGGTGAGCGGCTGACCACGCGCCTGGAGTTTCACCAGGCCCTCAAGGCCGGGGTTTCGATTCTGCAACCGGACATCGGTCGCAGTGGCGGCGTCTGGGAAACCAAAAAGATCGCCGCCATGGCGGAATTGTTCAATGCGCAGGTCGCACCGCACATTTACTGTGGACCGATCGCTCATGCCGCTGCCGCCCAGGTCGCATTCAGCTGCCCCAATTTTTTGATCCTGGAGACGATCCAGACCGAATTTCACGACGCGATTCTGAATCGACCGCTGGACTGGGAGGACGGTTATATGCCACCACCGGGAGAACCCGGGCTTGGTATCGTGCTTAACGAAGCCGTGCTCGAGTCACATCCTTACGTTAGCGGTGGCAGGCTACATCTCGAAATGTGCCAGACCGTTCTCGATTCCAATAACCGGAAAATTATTACCGAGCTCGAATAGTGATCAGCAGACCCGATACATTAAATCTGTCAAACTGGCGATTGCCGCCCAATAATCGCTGGGCGTTTCACCATGTTCGTGAAATTATCCCGACCGAGTCTATCCCGCGTGGTGACAGCGTCAGCGAACTTGATCGCGCGATTGTAGACCGCGTTTCGGGCGCAGGCGTTTCGGGACCCGGGGGTGAAGACTGGTCGTTGCAGGACTGGCTCGAGGTTTCTAACAGTGATGCATTGCTGGTCGCGTACCGAGGCAGGATTGTACACGAATGGTATGTCGACCCCGCTATCGAAACCGATCCCCACATCGTGTTTTCGGTGAGCAAATCGATCACTGCGACCCTGGCCGGGGTGCTGGTCGAACAGGAGAAACTGGATCCGACCAAACTGGTGACAGCTTACATTCCAGAACTTGCGGTCTCCGGCTATCGCGATGTGAGCCTGCAAAACCTGCTCGATATGCAGGTTGATATCGATTTTGAAGAGGATTATCTAGCGACTTCCGGTAAATTTGTCGAGTACCGTACCGTCACCGCCTGGCATCCCTGTGCAGTCGACGCGATCGATCAGAATCTGCACGATTTCCTGTGTTCACTGGGGCGCGTTGACGGGGATCATGGTCAGGTATGGCGCTACAAATCACCCAACTCGGATCTGCTCGGCTGGGTGCTGGAGCGCGCTGGCGGCGATCGCCTGGCAAGCCTGATGTCAAGATACCTGTGGCGGCCCATGGGAGCCGAAGCCGATGCCTACATCACGGTAGATCGTAAGGGAGCGGCGCGAACCGCTGGTGGAATCTGTGTGTTGCCGAGGGATTTGTTGCGCTTTGCCGAACTGGTGCGCAATCTTGGATACGCCAACGGTCAGCAGGTGATACCCCGCCGGTGGATCGAGGATTGCAGCGATGGCGGCAGTCTCGAAGCATGGCGCAGAGGCGAATCCGCCAAGGAATTTCCGGCCGGCAGCTATCGCAACAAGTGGTACCAGACCGGTAACGAAGATCGCGCAATGCTCGCCATTGGTATACACAGCCAGTGGATATACATCAACCCGGTTACCGAAGTCAGCATCGTCAAGCTGTCGTCGCAGGATGAGCCGCTCAGACTCGACCTTGATACAGTCAATTTGAACGCATTTACAACTATCAGCGATGTACTGGCGAAATAATTAGATACGTCGATGACGCCCTCCGTATCGTTGCAATCTGTTGCCTGGCCCGGCCTGGCCATTGCGGCAGGCGCAGCATTCTGGTGACCTTACCGGATTTCGAGCAGGGTTATCGAAAAGACGGACGTGCATGCTTTATGGGTGGCCCTGCGCGAATTAAGCGGCATCGTGGTAATTGTTGCGGTGGGGGTTGAAGTGCTGCGCCAGCAAAATATTGACAAATCAGGTATAGTCAACGCCGAGGTACTGCCCCGGGACAAGGGCGGAATTTTATCGGGGTATTGCAGTCAAACCTGTTGATACCCGGTCAGGTGGCTGAAAAAATGGAAGCAAAAAAATTAGATAAAACGTTGTTGTTAGTATGTCTGGCGTTGCTGGTCTCGGTCAACCAGGCCTATGCGAAATGCACTGATGACCGCGAGCCGGGAATGGATTGGAGTGGCTGCAAGAAAACCAACAAGATGCTGGACAGGTCGAACTTTACTGGCAGTCGCTTCGACGGCGCCAACCTTTCCATGAGTTCACTCGATGGTAGTAACTTTACGGACGCGAGCTTTGCCGGCGCCAATCTCACCAAGAGTACATTCGATGGTAGTAATTTTTCCGGCACCAGCCTGGTTAAAGCCAACATGGCGCGAGCCAGCGCTACGAATTGTCAATTTGACGACACCGATTTTAGCAAGGCGTCTGGTTATCGGTCGATGTTTGATCGAGTGACAATACAGAATTCGAAGCTGACCAAATCAGAGTTTTCGCGCGCCAGTTTCGTCGACGCCACGATTCTTGATGTGGACTGGTCCAAGTCCGAGCTCGGGCGGGTTGATTTTTCCGGGGCGCAACTGAGAAATGTCACTTTTGAGTATTCCAATATTTCCAGGGTCAGGTTCGCAAACGCAAAATTAAACGAGGTCGATTTCCGGCGCGCATATACCTATCAAACACGTTTCGAAGATGTCGATCTGCGCCAGGTGCAACGACTTTCGCAGTTACAGCTCGAAATTGCCTGTGGTAATGCCAATACTTTATTACCGGAAGGACGCTGGATGCCCGACACCTGGCCCTGCAGCGAATAGGCGGATAATGGCGATGTAACGGCCTGAACCACCTGGCAGTCGAGTGTCCGCGGCGATAAAAAATAGATCAGCCGACAATGAAGGGAAGGGGGGAGAAAATGGGACATTTACATCAAAGCATTCTCGAGACTATCGGCAATACGCCCGTGGTCAGAATCAATAACCTGGGACCACAAGATGTCAATATCTACGTCAAAATCGAATCATTCAACCCGATGGGTTCGGTCAAGGATCGCCTGGCCCTGGGAGTCATCGAGGATGCCGAGCGTAGTGGTGCACTCAAACCCGGGCAAACCATAGTCGAAGCCACCAGTGGTAATACCGGCATCGGTCTGGCGATGGTATGCGCGCAAAAAGGATACCCGCTAGTGATCGTGATGGCCGAAAATTTCAGCCTCGAAAGGCGCCGTATGATCCGTTTCCTCGGCGCTAAGGTTATATTGACGCCGGCGTCGGATATGGGAACCGGCATGATCGCCAAGGTGAATGAGCTGGTGGAGGCTCATGGCTGGTGGCAGCCGAGTCAGTTCGATAATCCTGCCAATGCCGAGATGCACGAGCGCACCACCGCGGTTGAGATTCTCGATGACTTCGCCGAAATCGGGCTCGACTACTGGGTCACCGGTTTTGGTACGAGTGGCACGCTCGGCGGGGTTTCACGGGTGTTGAAGAAAAAAAGCCCCGCAACCAGGATCATGGTTTGTGAACCGGACAATTCCCAGATTCTCGCCAGCGGTATACCCCAGCAACGAAATACCGATGGCACCTACCAGACGCATCCGAGCTTCAGGCCACACCTGATGCAGGGCTGGACACCGAATTTTATTCCCAGGTTCGCCGAGGAAGCCGTCGCAGCGAACATGATTGACGAAATGATTCCTATCAATGGCAATTATGCGATGCAGTGCACCATGGATCTGGCACAGAAGGAAGGTATATTTGTCGGCACCAGTTCAGGGGCAACCTTTGCCGGCGCATTGCAGGTCGCCGAAACGGCTCCCGCGGGATCGAATATTCTGTGTATGTTGCCGGATACCGGGGAACGTTACCTGTCGACGCCGCTGTTCGAAAGTATTGTAGAAGATATGAACACTGAAGAAATTGCGATTTCACACTCGACACCGGGCTATCGCTTTGATGTTAGCGAGGCGACCGAGGACGAACCCGCCGAAACCGAGCCCGAAGTAGCGGTAGAGCTGGACCCGGCGGCAGTGGCTGAAGTTGAGTCGATCCTGCAGGAGAACCAGGATCAGGTGCTCATGTTCTCGCTGGAATGGTGTGAATTTTGCTGGTCGGTACGCAAGATGCTGGCGGCCTGCGATATTCCTTATGTCACAGTCGACCTCGACTCGGTGGCTTTTCAGGATAATGACCGAGGCGGAAAAATTCTGGCGGTACTAAACCAGCGGAATGACTGGCCAACCATTCCGCAGATTTACCTGGGCGGGGAATTCGTCGGTGGTGCCACGGACCTGTTCGATGTCGGCAAAGCGGGAGAGTTACAACCCAAACTGGCGGCGCGTAATATTCCCTACAATGAGACGATTAATCGCGATCCATACAGTTTTCTGCCGACCTGGTTGCATCCCAGGTAGCGAGGTTGACAGATAGCGGGGTTGAGATGGGTTCGTAATAACCACAACCAGTCCTGCTTTCACAAGGTGATCGGGAATCCCATTTTTTGCACCATCGCCACCCAGAGCTTACGCCAACCGCCCTTTTCATCGAGTGTATCGAGCGCGTACATGGTGATCCTGGCGCCAATCCAGCGAAACGGCTCCGGCGGAATATAGTCGGGAACGGTGAGTGCAAACTGCATCCGGGTTTCCGGGATATCCTGTTTGTCCAGAATTGCGAGCCCGACACGAGCACCAAATCGAGATGCGGTCACGCCGAAACCCGAATAACCGCCGGCGAAGACCATGTCCCCGTGATGATATTTTTGATAGTGTACCGCCATGCGCGTGGTCAATCCGATGGGTCCGCTCCAGGCATGTGAAAAGCGGATGTCGTCGGCCAGCTGCGGGAAAGTGCGGTAGAAAGATTGCACCAGCCGAACATACGGTTGCGCTGTCTTGTCGAGGGCCGGATCGGTGTTATTGCCAAAGAAATAGTCCAGTCGACCGCCGAATAAAATGCGATTATCCGCCGTCAGGCGCATGTAGTTGAGCTGGGTGCGGGTGTCGTAGATACCCTGGCGATGCTGCCATCCAACCTGCTGCATCTGCGCATCGGTCAGTGGTTCGGTGACGATGATGCGGTCGCGGATTGCCGCTACCCGGCGGCTGATGTGGCGATGCCCGGCTGCCCAGGCATTGGTCGCCAGCAGTACCTTGCGTGCGGTGATGTTGGCCTGAGGGGTTGTTACCGTGATGCCAGCGCTGGTTTTGCGATTGCTCAAGTGCGGTGTATTTTCATAGAGCTTCACGCCGAGTTCGAGGGCGGCGCGTTTTAATCCACGCACCAGCTTACCCGGATGTACCGTACCGCTGCGTTTTTGCGACCAGGCGCCGCCATGGAAAATCGGTGATTTGATTTCCGCCTGTACGCCAGCTTTATCGAGTTTTACCGCCTGGTGCCCATACTTGAGATACAGCTGGTAATCCTCCTCGATCGTATCCAGGCCCTGGTCGCCGATCGAAACTTTCATTTCACCGCCCCATTCGAGGTCACAGTCGATTTCATAACGTTCGACCGCCTCGCGGAACCCGTCCATGTTTTCCCGCCCCAGGCTTTCCAGTTCGGCGACCTCGGCGGGAAATATACGTTCGGTGTTGTCGATGCCATGCATCACCGAGGTCGACATGATTGCGGCCGGGCGACCGCTTGCGCCGTTAGCGATACTTTTGGCTTCGATCAGCACGACCTCGCGTTGCGGGTTCTTTTCCCTGGCCTGAATTGACGCCCAGAACCCACAGAAGCCGCCACCGACAATGAGCAGATCGCATTGACTGTCCTGCTGCAGGGCGGGTTCGTCGCTAACCGGATCGAGACTATCCAGCCAATAGGTCGTGAATCGGGTTTTGGCGAGTGCGTTCAGCGCCTTGCGGGCCGGATCATTGGGAATATCAGACATTAGTTATCCCGCTCCAGGTAAGCGTCGAGTTGCGGCGTACGGTAACCATCGGCACGCCACAGGATCGGAAAGTAGTTTTCATCCAGCTTGTTATCGCCGAGACGCTTGTAACGACTGTAGATGGGGCCGATGCCCTGCCTGAAATACTGTGGCTGGTACTCGACATCGCTGCGCATTGCGTGCAATACCAATGCGCGTCGCGGTCTGGAGCTCTGGTTGGCGCCAGAGCCGTGCCAGGTCCAGCCGTGATGAAAGGAACCTCCGCCGGCAGCTACTTCGACGTATACAATTTCAGGCTCGACGCCCTCGTGTGCAGCCGCTTTGCGCATCGGTTTGCGATAGTCCTGCGGTGCGTGAAACTCACCTTCGGGCTCGCGCAATGGCCACTTGTGCGAACCACGCACAAACTCGATAGTGCCGCCATCGGCATGGGTGTCATCCAGCGCGATCCAGCAGGTCAGTAAATCCGACGGCGCAAACCATGCCAGGTAGGCGCTGTCCTGGTGGAAGCCGAGTGAACGGGCGGCAGGGGGTTTCCACAGCACATTATCGATCATGATGCGCACCCCGGGCCAGCCCGCCAGATTTCCTATCGTTCGGGCAATCGATTCGTCCAGCACGATACGCGCAATATCGCGATTGGCTTTCCAGCCATTACAAATTTGTCGCGTCAGAACAGGGTCTCCGTCGGATTCCTGCCAGTTGACTTCGTCGGGGTGCACCCCGGTTTCAAATTTTCCGCTGAACAGGTCGTCGAATGCCCGGTGGAGAGTTGCTATGGTATCGGCTGCGATCAGTTCGTCGACAATTAAAAAACCATCGTCGTTGAAAGCTTCTCGATCAGTAGCGGATAGCTCGACCATATCGGAATAACCTGAACTCGATACCTCTGCATGGATTGGCCGAGTATAGAGATCGACTCGATTGAATACCAAATAGTTTTCAATAAATTTGGTGGTTACCGAAGCGTCGTAGAGGAAGCATTGGGTAGCTATACAGCGGATCAGGTTGCTGCAAGCGATGCGACGCTGTAAGGGCGCCTGGACTGGTCTGTCTTGCGTCTGCTAATCCGGCCTGACGCAGAATAACCTAGCCTGGCCAGTCTTCGCCTTCGGTATAGCGGGTGCCGCGATGACCTCTCTTCGGAAGCGGGGATTGCAATCGTTGCCCCGGGGCTTCGACAATAATCAGTATGCGTGGCTTACCCGAAGCAGGGTTGCTTGCACCAGTGATAAGTTCGCTGATTTTCAGTCGACCATGCAACTGATTATTGAATATCGTGTATACATAATCACCCGGCTTGAGTCGTTTCGGCTCGCTGCCCGCCATGTGAAACTCGTAGGTTTTACGACTGCCGTCAAAGAGTGAATCCAGGACTTCGACCCCGGCCTTTGCGGGAATAGTCTTGGTGATGCCGAAACTCATAATCCGATCCTCAGAATGAACCTGCAAGGCATCATAAGGAGGTTCCCAGGCGAGGGCAACCTGCTTATCGGCGGCTTGACTTCGATCAATTAAGCGATAGTTGAACCGGTTTAGAATAGTAATTATCGATATTTTAAATGAGAATGATTTACATTTACATTTACATTCGCATTTAGGATTTGCTAATTTAACCAACCTTGTTTGATATCATTACTGGAGATCTAGAGATGTACCGCAGCTGGATGGCCGCAAAACCGATTATTACCGGCGCCCTTTGCTTGTTTCTGTTGTTCGGCCACAGCGTCGTCCAGGCCGACGAAGTCAATGTTTATTCGGCGCGCAAGGAAGCACTGATATTACCGCTGCTGCAAAAGTTTGAGGCCGAAACGGGTATCGGTTTTAACCTGATAACCGCAAAAGCAGATGCCCTGCTCAAGCGGCTTGAATCCGAAGGGAAGTCGACTCCGGCGGATGTCTTTATTACTACCGATGCCGGTCGACTGCAGCGTGCCCGGGAAGCCGGTGTCCTGCAGCCCATTGTCAATTCAGAGCTGAACTCGAGAATTCCGGCAAACCTGCGCGACAAGGACAATTACTGGTTTGGATTATCACAACGAGCACGCATTATTTTTTACGCAAAGGACAGGGTCGATCCGGCTGAATTATCAACCTACGAGGCACTCGCGGATGAAAAATGGAAGCAAAGAATCTGTATTCGCTCATCCGGCAATATTTACAATCAGTCGCTGGTAGCGTCGATGATCGAGGCGCATGGCGTCGAGGAAACCGAAGCCTGGGCCAGGGGACTGGTGGCTAACTTCGCGCGTAAACCTGCCGGTGGCGATACCGATCAATTACGTGCCGCGGCGGCCGGGCTGTGCGACATTGCGATTGCGAACACCTACTACTTCGGCCGGCTCGTCAATAGTGACAAGGAGAAGGACCAGCAAGTCGCCTCCAGCCTCGGGGCTTTCTGGCCGAACCAGGCCGATCGTGGCGCGCATATCAACGTCAGTGGCGCCGGGATCACCAAATACGCGCCGCATCGCGAAGCGGCCGAGCGATTGCTCGAATTCCTGGTCAAGGCAGAATCGCAGACCTGGTATGCCGAGGTTAACAATGAATACCCTGTGGTAGCCGATGCGAAGATATCGGCAACTTTGATGTCGTTTGGGAAGTTTAAGGGGGATAGCCTCAACCTGACTCATCTTGGCGAAAACAATCGTGCCGCAGTACAGCTAATGGATCGCGCCGGCTGGCGATAGGATTCGTCTATGAATCCTTTAATTACCTCGCCAGCACAAGATTAAGCCCGGAATTAAAATTGACTCCAGCCTGTTAGGCCAGCCAGGCATCATTCTCCATGACGATGATCAGGCTGGGTCCTGCATGTACCATGGCTGCCTGCAGTGCCTGCCTGAAGCCGGCTTCGCTGTCGACCCGGGTGCCCGGGCAGCCGAAAGCCTCGGCCAGCTTGACGAAGTCGGGCGCCTTGGGATTGACGCCAATCTGCGCAATTCCACGTTTGGTCATGCCGTCGCGAATCATCGCGTAGCTGTGGTTGTGCCAGATGATGATCGGAATTGAAAGCCGTTCTTCGACCGCGGTTGCGAGTTCGTTGACGGTAAACATGAAACCGCCATCACCGACCAGTGCGAGCACGGTTTTTTCCGCCGCGGCGAGCTTGGCGCCGATTGCATCCGGCAGGGCACAACCCAGGGTTCCGAATCCGGCCGGATAGAACCAGGTGCGTGGTAACAGGGTTTTCATTGCCGCGGTACCGGTGTAAACCAACTGGGCGATATCGCCCATGATAACGGCGTCATCTGAAATTTCATCGCGCAGCGCGGTGAGCAGGCGAATGTGCTGGCGTTCGACACTGCTGTAGTCGGCGCCCTGCTGCGCGCGCACCCGCTCGAGCACGGTAGCCACATCGACGGCGGCGGTGCTGATTTCGCGACCTTCGAGGGTTCCGAGTAATTGCTCACAGGCGGATCGGGAATCGCCCAGAATGGCAACGCTGGCCGGAAACGCGTCGTTGAAACGTGCGGGGTCGATATCGATCCGAATCACTTTGCCATTCACCGGCAGGTCGTAAATGAAGCTGTCCGCTTCGCCGAGCTCGGTGCCGATCGCGAGCACCACTTCGGCCTGCGCGAGATAAGCCTGTACCGCAGGGCTTATGACCCCGCCGCCGAGGCTTAAAGGATTGCTGTCGGCGACAATCCCCTTGCCGGCATTCGACGCAATGACGCCGACATTGAGACGTTCCGCGAGTTGGGTCACTTCCTTGCTGGCGTGCTGTGCGCCGCCGCCAACCATTATCACGGTGCGGGTGGATTCCACTAGTAGCGTAGCAGCCGAGCTTATCGCGTCGTCTCCTGGAATCGGTAAAGCAGCAATTTGGTAAGGTTGCCAGGCATCGGTTATCGGCATTTCCAACACATCGATGGGGATGGCAATGTGTACCGGTCGCGGTCGTTGCGAACGAAGTACGCTAAACGCCTGCGCGACCAGTTCAGGGATTTCGGCGGGATCGTGAACCATTGCGCTGAACGCGGTGATCGGTCGGGTGATGGCGCACAGGTCCGTGGTTTCATGCAGTCGTCCCCAACCCTTGCCCAGCGAAGGACTGTCGTTGGCACTCGAAATAATCAGCATGGGAACCGAATCCGCGTAAGCCTGGCCGATGCCGGTCGCCGCATTGGTCACACCCGGACCCGTGATGACGGTACAAACTCCCGGGTTACCGCTCACCCGCGCATAGCCGTCGGCCATAAAGCTCGCGCCCTGCTCGTTGCGTGGCGTTACCGCGCGAAGATTGCTTTTTTCAATGCCGCGATACAATTCCAGGCTGTGCTCACCGGGGATGCCGAAAACAGTGGTTACACCGTAGGCCTCGAGTAAGTGCATCAATGCTTCGCCACAGGATGTGCCCATTTTATTACTTCCGGCAGTAATGCATTTCCAGCAGGCTCACTGCTCGTAAGGTGCCGGCATTTCGTCGGCGTCGATACCGGGTACGTGGGTAATGCCGGCACGCTGTTTCCAGTCAACCGGGTAGGCCGTGTAAAAAATGACACATTTATCGTCGCATTCATATTTTACGTGATTGTCTTTCGGCACGAACATCAGGTCACCCGGGTTCAGTTCGTAGCCGATTTCGTCGACCACCAGGCGGAAGGTACCCTGCAGGCAATAAATCATTTCGTCGCAGGTGAGGTCCCAGGGTACTGAAATCTTGTTCAGGCAATTTATTCCGCCGGCCATGGATTCGTTGATTGCGGTGGTGACAAAAGGCTTTATATAGGTGCCATTCTCCGGCAGGTTGTCGATACGATCCTGTATATCGGCGATTCTGAATACGCTTGGTGCGGTCATGTTTTTCTCCAGGTTTTAGTAGTGTAATCTTAATTACCAAGCAATTCGGAAATCGCCTGGTCGAGGTAATTCTGGAACTCGGGGTCGTTCCCCGGTGATGCGACACAATGGCCCCAGGGGGACTGGTAGATGCGCAGCTCGCCAGCAATGATGTGCTCGATTTCGAGCTGATTGTCCTCCGGGCAAAAGTATAAATCGTTGTCGCAGGCTATGACGATGGTTTCCGCCCTGATTGCATTAAGGGCTGCCTTGAAATCGTGCTGGTAGATTTCATTGGCGCTGATGTCGCCCATCTGCCAGGTTTTCAGTTTGCACAGCAGGTCATTGGCGTCCCAGTCGAGATGATCCTGTTCCCAGTCCTGCAGCAGTGCTTCGGCGCTGTCGAAGCCCTTCATGCGGTACATCTGTTCGCGATAAAAGGTTTGCGAGAAGGCCCAGCCGGCATATACGCGACCGAAAGCCTTCAATCCCCTGACGGGTGGTTGCGTATAATTGCCGTCAGCGTAAACCGAATCTGCCTGCAGCGCGGCCTTAACGCCTTCGAGAAAAACGATATTGTGCGCGGAAGTTTTCGCCGAGGCGCAAAACGGTAGTATCGCGTTGACGAAGTCCGGGTATTGCGCGCCCCATTGGAAAGCCTGGCAACCCGCCATCGACCAACCCGTGACCAGTGCAATTTGTTTCACGTCCAGGGCTTCGGTAAGCAGTCGATATTGCGCGCGGACATTGTCGTACAGGGTGATATCAGGAAAGTTGGCCGCATCAAACGGAGGCCGGGTGTTGCTCGGCGACGACGATATGCCGTTGCCGAACAGGTTAACCGACACCACAAAGTGACGTGTCGGATCAATCGCCCGACCAGGACCGAAGAACCCCTCGTTACGCGTATGGGTGCCGGTATAAAAAGTCGGCAGCAGCACGACATTGTTACGCTCCGCGTTTAACTCACCACAGGTTTTGTAAGCGAGCTGCGCATCAGCTAAAACGAGCCCCGATTGCAGCTCGAAGTCGCCGAGATCAAATACTGAATAGTCTGCGCTCATGGACTAGTAAAGGCGCAGGTATTCCCTTACTTCCCAGTCGGTGGTTTCCTGGAGGTAACGTTCCCATTCGTCGATCTTGTAGGCGAGGAAGGAACGCATCATCGCTTCACCCATGACCTTCCTGGCGAGTTCACTCTTGCCGAGTTGCTCCGTCGCCTCCATCAGGTTGCGCGGCAGCGGTGTCAGCTTGCGTTCCGCCTTTTCGGCATCGTCCATTACGTACAGGTCTTCGTCCAGCGACGGACCCGGGTCAAGCTCATTCACCAGGCCTTCGACCTGCGCCGCCAGCATCATACCGAGCGAGATATAGGGGTTCATGCACATATCGGCGGCGCGATTCTCAATCGCAAATCGACTCTGCGGCAGGCGCAGCATGGCGGAACGGTTGTTGGAACCATAAGCCATGTGCGTCGGCGCCCAGGTGTAGGTACCGCCTTCGAAGCCGCCCACCTTGGGTACCAGGCCGTTATAGGAATTGACCGTGCTGCAGGCGACCGCGGTAATTGCGGCGCCATGCTTCAAAATTCCGCCGAGCGCGTGTTTGACCTGCGCGCTCCAGTTACCGTCGCCACCGTCGTAAATGTTCACGCCCGGGTTATCGGTTTTCTGTATCGATACGTTCATGTGCGCGCCCGAACGCCAGTCGCCGGTGGTCGGCTTCGGCATGAAGGTGATAAACATACCGTGCTTCTTGGCAATTTCCTTGAGCAGGATTCGCAGGAACACGAGGCGATCGGACATCTCCAGGACATTGGTATAGTGGAAGTCCAGTTCGAACTGCGAGTAGGCGCCCTCGGCGACTACATCGTGCAGGTTCCAGCCGAGATCTTCGAGGATATCGATCATTTCACCGAGAAAGCCCATCGAATCGAGCGAGTATTCTACGTCGTAACCGAAGGCCTGGCGGCGCGGACGGATACCTTCTCCAGGCATCGGGTCGTCGTCGAAAGCCTTGACCGGATGACCCTTGTCATCCCACTGCATGGCGATAAATTCCGGTTCGATACCGGCCATCATCGCGTAACCCTGTTCGGCTGCATCGCGCATCGCGCGTTTCAGCGCCTGGCGCGGACACAGGTTGTAAGGTTTGTCTTCCCACCAAAGGTCGGAGAATACCCAGGCAATGGTCGGATCCCAGGGGCAGATCTGGATGGTATCGATATCGGGCAATGGCACCTGGTCCGAGTCCGCCGGGCCGAGCTCGGGTACGAATGAAATCGAATGTACCGCGAATTGAGGGCCCTTGCCCATGCATAGCGGCACGAAATCGCTGATTGGCACGGGCTTGGTTTTGGGTTGACCGAACATATCGATCCAGCAGGACAGGATGTATTTTACGCCGGCGTCCTTGAGTTTTTTCTGTTCTTCTTCGAGTCGTGCGGGGTCCGGTAACGCTTCAAAAAAATTTTCATAGTACGTGCTGCTCATTTTCGAGGGTCCTCTATGGTTCTACTGCGTTTGTCGTTTCAACAGGAATTGATTCTTGAACATTTCGATTCCGCTCATGACTTCGATCTGGTCGATGTCGTTGTGGCCGAAACAATGTTGTTCCAGAAAAGTCTGGAATGCGCTGCGGGTTTCACAGACCACTTCGATCAGCAGGTCGTAGCGTCCCGAAACCCAGAGTACGTAAACCACTTCACCGCGTTCGCTAAGGCGGTGGGCGACTTCGCGGGGTGTGGCGGGGTGTGCAACCTTGATGCCGATCATCGCGTCGGCCTTGTAGCGAATCGCCATCGGATCGGCGAGGGCGACAATTTTCAGTGCGCCACTTTTTTTCATCGACTGCACACGGTTGCGGATTGTGCCTTCCGAGACCTCGAGCGCACGCGCAATGTCCTTGTAGGGCAGGCGCCCATCCTGCTGCAGCATTTTTATGATGCCGCGATTGAGATCGTCCTCGGTGGAGGCGATACCTCGCGTTTTTGATGGTTGCAGAGAAACGGCGGATTCGGCTGACATATTATAGAAAACGTAGATTGATACGCCAAAGTATTGCGGATTAAGCGGTAAATTGCAAAAAATAATAATGAAAACGTAATTATGGTACAAATTAGACTTCGCCCCCGGGTAAATCTATGGTAATTTGCCTGTTCTCGCAGGAGTTTGAGATATGTCCAGTCGATCATTACTAGGCGAATTCGATGCCGGTGGTCTGACAATGCATGGCTTGCCCGGGGAGGCCTACGTCAGCGCCGCATTCATGCAGCTCGAACAGCAGTGCCTGTTTAACAATAACTGGGTGTTTGCTGGCTATGCACACCAGCTTGCACGGAGCGGTGATGCCAGGCCGATTCAGGTCGCGGGACAACCACTGTTCCTGTTACGCGATCAGCAAAATGAAATTGTTGCTTTCCATAATGTGTGCCGGCACCGCAACCTGAAACTGATCGATGACGCGGGCAATTGTGGCAGGCTGATTCGTTGCCCATACCACAGCTGGAGTTACGATCTTTGCGGCGCGCTTAAAAATGCGCCGTACTTCGGCGGTGCGATGCAGGATATGCCCGCAGATTTCAAATTAGAAGACAATGGCCTGTTGCCGGTTAACTGCGCGGTCTGGCATGACTGGGTGTTTGTTAATCTATCGACACAACCGACCTCTTTTGAAGATTTTCTGGCGCCTGTCAAAAGGCAGTTGGGGTCGAACGATGTCACCGACTATGTGCCTCGCGCAACGCTTGATCTTGGAGAAGTGTCCTGCAACTGGAAACTGTTGATGGAGAATTTCATCGAGCCTTACCATGTGCAGTTCGTGCACAGGAAAACCACCGAACAGCCGCTGAAAGATCACTATACCGTGGTTGACGAGCATTGCCTCGGCAGTGCGGTAGAGTTGAGCGCGGAACAGGAAGCGAATGCCAAGGCCGGCACGCTCGGCGTAACTTCGCATTACCTGACCCTGTTCCCGAATTTTGTCATGGGCACCTATCAACCCGATCAGCTCGGCGTTCATTTGAATGAACCGGTTGCTGCCGATGTCACGCGCCAGCAGCGGGTTATTTACACCCACAGGGACGCGAACTATAGTGACGAGCAAATTCAGAACCTGGTCGATTTATGGCATAGCGTGCACCTGGAAGACCACGAAATGTGTATTCGCCTGCAACAGGGGCGACACTCGCCGTTGGCGGCGCCCGGCGGACTGCTATCGCCACACTGGGAAAACAGCGTCAGAAGATTTCAGGAGCTGGTTGCAGATGCGATCCGCCCCGGACTAACATCAGGAGATTCAATATGAGTAAACCCGATTTCCGGCTAGATCACACCATGATTCGAGTTTTTGACCAAGAGAAAACACTGGATTTCTATACGCGCATCCTGGGCATGAAAATCTTGCGTCAGAACGAGTACCCGGAGGGACGTTTTACCAACACTTTCGTTGGCTACCAGGGCGAAGACGAAGGCACCACCATCGAGATGACTTACAATTGGGACCAGCAAGAACCCTATGACTTCGGCAGTGCCTGGGGACATATGGCACTCAAGGTTTCAGATGTTTACGCAACCGCTGAATACCTGAAATCGGAAGGCGTCGAATTCGTGCGCGAACCGGGCCCGATGAACGCCGGTACCCGCATCATCGCCTTCTTCAAGGATCCGAATGGGTACGTCTTCGAACTCAACGAACCGCTGGAAAGATAATTAGTCGCGGGTTCGTGCTACTGTGGACAGTTTGTAGCACGCCATCTTTGCAAGATCCCCGCTTGCGCGGGGATGACATTTAAATAGCCAGTTCCTGCAGGCATTTTTCGAGAATATCCATGCCTTCATTGACCAGTGCGTCGCTGATGTTCAGTGCGGGCAGGAAACGAATTACGTTGCCGCGAGCACCGCAGCTGAGCAGCGCCAATCCGTTTTCGTAGGCGCGGCCAATCAGCGCTTTGGTCAGGTCGGCGTCTGGCTGCTCGGCATCCCCGTTTTTGACCAGTTCCATCGCCATCATCGCGCCATGGCTGGTGCGCAGGTGACCGATGTTAGCGGGGAATTTGGCCTGCAGTGCCAGCAGACGGCTACTGAATATCTCGCTGACATGATTTGCGGCATCGATCAGTTTTTCTTCTTCGATGACGTCGATCATCGCCAATCCGGCAACGCAACCCAGCGGTGAGCCGGAATAGGTACCACCAAGACCGCCGGGGAGTGGCGAGTCCATAATATCGGCTTTACCTACCACCGCGGCAATCGGGAAGCCATTGGCCATGCCCTTGGCCATGGTCATCAGATCACCCTCGATCCCGGCGTACTCGCTGCAAAACATTTTGCCGGTACGTGCGAAGCCGGTTTGGATCTCATCGACAATCAACAAAATGCCATGCTCATCGCAAATCGCCCTGAGCTGCTGCAGAAACTCGACCGGGGCCGGGTAAAAACCGCCTTCACCCTGCACCGGTTCGACGATGATTGCGGCGACATCACTCGGCGCAATATCGGCCTTGAACAGGTTGTCGAGCCCCTTCAACGAGTCTTCAACCGATATGCCGTGATACTCGATCGGGAAAGGTGCGTGATAAAGTTCGGCCGGGAACGGGCCGAACAGGTTCTTGTAGGGGGTAATCTTGCCGGTCAGCCCCATGGCGAGCATGGTGCGGCCGTGAAAACCGCCGTTGAAAGCGATGACCCCGCGCCGTCCGGTGTGGGCGCGAGCAATTTTGACCGCATTCTCGATCGCATCGGCGCCAGTGGTGACGAAAATCGACTTTTTCCGACTCGGCCCGGGCGCCAGTTCGTTCAGTTTTTCCGCCAGGCGCACGGAACTGTCGTAGGGGGTTACCATGACACAGGTGTGGCTGAACTTTTCCAGCTGTTCGGCGACTGCCGCGGTGATTTTCGGGTGGCAATGACCAGCCGAACAGACCGCGATACCGGTGCCGAAGTCGATGTAACGCTTACCCTCCACGTCCCAGATTTCGGAACCGGCGGCGCGCTCGACGAAAACCGGTGCAATATTACCCTGGCCGCGGGCCACGGCATCTTCCTTGCGGGCCTGCCAGTCCTGGTTGGACTGTCCGCTGAGCTCGGTCATTTTTAAGTTTGCGCTACTCATTTGTCGATACCTCCGATGCACATGTATTTGATTTCGGTGTAATCGTCGAGGCCGTACTTCGAGCCTTCGCGACCCTGACCCGACTCCTTAACACCGCCGAAAGGCGCCATTTCATTGGAAATGATGCCCTCGTTGATGCCGACGATACCATATTCGAGGCCTTCGGCGACCCGCCAGATTCGTCCGACATCGCGCGAGTAAAAGTAACAGGCAAGCCCGAACTCGGTGTCGTTGGCCATTTGAATCGCTTCGTCCTCTGTGCTGAATTTGAACAGCGGCGCAATCGGGCCGAAAATCTCCTCGCGAAAAACCCGCATCTCGCCACTGACATTGGTCAGGATCGTCGGTTCGAAAAACTGGTTACCGATAGCGGAGCGATTACCGCCGACGACCGCTTTCGCGCCTTTGTCCAGGGCATCCGCGACGAAGGCTTCCATGTCATTTGCGGCCTGCTCGGTGATCAACGGACCCACGGTCACGCCTTCCTCGGTGCCGCTGCCGAGTTTGAGGTTGCCGACCGCTGTGGCCAGTTTCTCTGCGAACGCATCATAACAACCTTCCTGTACCAGGATGCGGTTGGCGCAGACACAGGTTTGACCCGCGTTACGGTACTTGCTGATCATGGCGCCGGCAACGGCCGCATCGAGATCAGCGTCATCAAATACGATGAAGGGCGCGTTGCCACCCAGTTCCATCGAGGTGCGCTTGACGGTTTGCGCGCATTCGGCCATCAATTGCTTGCCCACAGGGGTTGAGCCGGTGAAGGTCAGTTTGCGCACGATCGGGTTTGAGGTGAGTTCCTTGCCGATGGCGGCAGTCTCGCCGGTCACCATATTGATGACTCCGGGTGGGATTCCGGCACGTTCGGCCAGTTCGACAAACGCGTAGGCTGAAAGCGGCGTCGCGTTTGCCGGCTTGCAAACCACGCTACAGCCGGCTGCCAGTGCCGGTGCAATTTTCCGTGTCAACATGGCGTTGGGGAAGTTCCACGGCGTAATACAGGCCACCACCCCGACCGGTTGTTTGATACAGACGATACGTTTGTCGTTCGATGGCTGCGGGATGGTGTCGCCATATATACGCTTGCCTTCCTCGGCAAACCATTCGATATAGTTGGCCCCGTAAGCGACTTCGCCGCGGGCTTCGGCGAGTGGCTTGCCCTGTTCCAGGGTCAGGATCATCGCCAGGTCTTCCTGTGCCTCCATCATCAGGTTAAACCACTTGCGCAGGCAGGCGGATCGCTCCTTGGCGGTGCGTTGGCGCCATTCGACAAAAGCGTTGCCGGCGGCTTCGATTGCGCGGCGCGTTTCCGCGGTGCTGCATTTGGCGACTTCGGCGATGATTTCGCCATTGGCCGGATTGGTAACGGCAACGGTTTCGCCATTGTCGGCGTCGACCCATTGTCCGTTGATATAAGCCTGTGTTTTGAGCAGGGCCTGGTCAGAAATTTGAATACTCATGAGTGAAATCCCGGGATTATTGCGCAAAGCGAGCAGCATAACGATTTCGTCTGATGGCGACAATGAATTTACGAACTTCCAAGCGCATCATGCGCCAACTCTGTTAGTATATTGACGGCACAGACAAGTGGAGCTGCAATGCCTGATAACGGCACCCCGCCTAAACGGAACTCGCGCACTAACCTGGATTTTTATCATAGTCCGACACAACTGCGCTTCGACACCTGGAACCGGCTTGAGGAATACACCAGCCGGCTCAATCAGAAACACATGCGTAAGGCCGACGCTGCGGCCGTGACCAAGAAAACCAGGGATGCCATAACGCTACTGGAAATCATCGAGAACTACAGTGCGTTTCCGTCACAGGAAGACTTCAAGCTGCTTTGGCACATGTTCGATCAACAGGACTTCGATCTGTTATCACGCGTGGTCGCCAGAATCGTGCGCGCGCTTACCGGCGGTACCTATCGTACACGCCATATCAATTTACGGGTGCCGACAGAACTCGAAGATAAGGACGAAGTTACCCAGTATTTTGATGAAGAACGCCACCAGCAAAGACCTTATTTCGAGGTTTTATTTGTCGATGAAAGCGGGGCGGAAGATGTTAAGCGTCTGCGCGAAAGCCTGCATCAGCTGCGTCGTCCGGAAGATCAGTTTATCTACGACATTGTCGTCGTACCGAGTTTCGAAGATGCGTTGATCGCGGTTCTGTTCAACTACAATATCCAGGCCGCGGTGATTCGCTACGGATTCCCGCTGCGTTCGGTCAATCACGTCGAAATACTGCAACGCTACCTGGCGCGAATCGATGAGTCGGAATATGAGGACGCGCTCGATACCGAGCGCGGCCCTTTGCTCGGTAACTGGCTGTCCGAGTTGCGCCCGGAGCTCGACCTTTACCTGGTAACCGATGCCGCGGTCGAAGATATCGCCGGTAACGTCGCGCAGAAGTTTTCGCGTATCTTTTATCAGCAGGAAGATTATCTCGATCTGCACCTGAATGTTCTGCGCGGTATCCAGCAGCGCTACCAGACGCCGTTTTTTACCGCGCTGCGCAAATATAGCCGACAACCCACCGGCGTTTTTCATGCGATGCCGATTTCACGCGGTAAGTCGGTGACCAAGTCACACTGGATCAAGGATATGGTCCAGTTTTACGGGATGAATATTTTTCTCGCGGAAACCTCGGCGACGTCGGGTGGGCTCGACTCGCTGCTGCAACCGCATGGTCCAATCAAGAAAGCCCAGCAACTGGCGGCACGCGCGTTTGGCGCCGATCGCACCTACTTTGTTACTAATGGCACCTCAACCGCGAACAAGATCGTGGTGCAGGCGCTGGTCAGGCCGGGCGATATCATCCTGGTCGATCGCGATTGTCATAAATCGCATCATTACGGCATGGTGCTCGCGGGTGCCCATGTCTGCTACCTGGATTCCTATCCGTTGAATGAATATTCCATGTATGGCGCGGTGCCGCTGCGGGATATCAAGCAAAAGCTGCTGAGGTACAAAAAGGCCGGCCTGCTGCACAAGGTCAAGATGCTGTTGCTGACCAACTGCACTTTTGATGGCGTCGTCTACAACGTCGAACGTGTAATGGAGGAGTGCCTGGCGATCAAACCCGATCTGATCTTCCTCTGGGATGAAGCCTGGTTTGCTTTTGCAGGATTTACTCCGACTTACCGCCGTCGCACTGCGATGGCAACGGGCCGGCGCCTGAAGGCGCGTTACCGTAGCGATGATTATGCGCAGGAGTATGCCGATTACAAAAAGCGTATTGCCAAATGTAAAGATGCCGATCTGATTAACGAGCGCTTGCTGCCCGATCCGGACAAGGTGCGTATCCGTACTTACGCCACGCAGTCGACGCACAAGTCGCTGACATCTTTGCGGCAGGGATCGATGATTCATATTTTCGACCAGGATTTTAACTACAAGGTGCAGGCGCCATTTGTCGAGGCCTTTATGACGCACACGTCAACCTCACCCAATTACCAGATTCTGGCATCGCTTGATATCGGGCGGCGGCAGGTTGAGCTCGAAGGTTTCGAAATGGTGCAAAAACAAATCGAGCTGGGGATGGCAATCCGCGAACGGGTGGCCTCGCACCCACTGCTAAAACGTTATTTTTATTTTCTCTCGGCGAGGGACATGATTCCGGAGGAGTATCGACCCTCGGGTATTGGCAGTTACTTCGATCCGGAAAAGGGCTGGCGTAACACGCGCATGGAGGAGGCCTGGGCGATGGATGATTTTGTCATCGATTTGACCCGCCTGACGCTTTACCTCGGGCTCACCGGGGTCGACGGCGACACCTTCAAGAATACATACCTGATGGACAAGTACGGTATCCAGATCAACAAGACCTCGCGCAACACCGTATTATTCATGACCAACATCGGTACCACGCGCAGTTCAGTGGCGTTTCTGATCGAGGTGCTGGTCAAGATCGCGACCGAACTGGAGCAGGATCGTGAAGATGCGAGCCGGGTAGAGCGGCAGCTGATTGATAAAAGAATTAAATCGCTGTCGCAGGAATTACCACCGCTACCCGATTTCAGCCACTTTCATGCTGCTTTTGCGCCGGGTGCAGGCAATCGGGTCAAGACTGACGAGGGCGATATTCGCAGTGCTTTCTTTTATGCCTATGACGATGAAAATTGCGAGTATATGACCATCGATGAAAACACCATCGGCAAAGCCATGAAATCAGGTCGTGAACTGGTGTCGGCGACCTTCGTAACTCCCTATCCCCCCGGGTTTCCGGTGCTCGTGCCGGGACAGGTCATCAGCGAACAAATTCTTGCCTTTATCCGCGCGCTGGATGTCAAGGAAATCCACGGCTATGAGCCCGAGATAGGTTTGCAGCTGTTCACCGAAGAGGCATTACAAAAACTGCAGCAATAGCTGTTAAAAGATGGCTAAAACTGCAGCACCGGTATTGGCTTGCTGGTGTAGATCTCGCTGTAGGCTTCGCTGTTCTCGGGGTAGCCTTGCGGGTCGATGAAAACGATCGGGTACTCACGCCCGGTAAAACTGTGGAAGTCGAATTGCCACTGGTTGTGAGGCCAGAAATACTCACAACTCAAGCGCTGCGGGTAAAACGCGGCATCGTAAAGGGTGCCGAAACCGCGTGCGAAATTAGTATGGTAAAGCGGAGGTTGCAGAAACTCACGCGTAAATGCCTGCGCGCTGTGCTGGCGCTCGGCAGTGATATTATGCAGGTGCTCGAAGCGGGCGTGGGTTAATACCTTCTCTTCGTATAGCGGCCAGTGGCTGTCTGACTGGTGGTTGGTGGCAATATGGCTGCCGAGAAGCTGCGCTTCCTGCCCGGCGGCGACGGCCACAGTTTCGAAGTTGTTGGCGCGGTCGAGCAGCATGATGTTGTAAGCGCCCTGGATCGGGATGCTGCGAATCAATTCACAGGCTTCGCTGACGTCACCGGCAAATTCAAGCAGGTAGCGCAACACGATCGAGATGCCGAAGCCTTCACCGAATTCTTCGCGCCCGCCGAAAGACATTGATACAGCCAGTCCATCGCTGTTGATACCGTCGAGTATCCCGGACATGCAGTCAAGCATGCCGATGACTTCACGCTGGCCGAATTTGCTACGCATCAAAAGGCCGTCAAAGACGTAAGGCGAGTAATCGTAACTGCGCACCATGACCGCCTCGTCGGCCTGGTATACCGCCTGCGAGCAACCGCGGAACAGTGGCGGCGGGCAATACTGGGCGAGAAAGCGCGCGGCATGATCGCCACCCCCGGCAAGATCGACCATGGCTTCATAAATCGGCACGAAATCGGGCATATAGCGCGCCAGGGCCTTTGCCGACTGCAGGTAGGTTGGCCGATCGATTTCGCCGTAACGCAGGAACCAGCGGCGATATGCAGGCCATACTTTATCGAAGTGGTGTTGCCATATGGCTCCGGGCGCGTCTTCCGCAAAGGCGCGGAAGGTGAAATCCATTTGTGTTGCAGGCTTCATCAAAAGGGTGAAAACGGCGGATCAATCATGGTCGGTGACGGGACGTCACCGCTGTCTTCGGGCTCGACAAGCGCCACCCCGACCGGTTCGAGATCGTTGCGCGTCCACCAGTACCAGAATCCCTGTTCGCGCAGCCAGCTACTCAGGCGATCGATGCTGTTCCATTCCCGACCCGCACCCCGCGCGTTGTACACCCGGCACAATTGATTGTCGACATAGACGGCGACTGCCCATGCCAGCGGGTGCTTGCCCTGATCACCGTAACCACCACCGCGGTGTAGCCGTTCGATGCGGTACACCAGCGCAAATTCTCCCAGTCGGGCACTGTCACGCAGCGGCGCCAGGTCGGCCTGGGTGACCGATCCAACTATACCTAGTTCGACATCTTGGCTCATGGTGTTGACTAATCCTGATTTATTAACTACATTATGATTCATGATGTAGTTGACTGCAATTTATTGTGGCTGCATTAATAGACTCAGGAGTTTTTTGATTCTAATTTTTTATCAATCCACATTATGGAGCATATTGTGAGTAAAAAAATTTCACCGATTCCACGCGGCTATCGCACCGCAACCACCTGTTTAACTGTTTACGATGTCGATGCTGCGCTGGCGTTTTACCAGGCTGCTTTTGGCGCTGAAACCTTAACCCGTCTTGTTGGCGCTGATGAAGCCTCCGCCATCCATGCCACCATGAAGATCGGCAACAGCATTATAGCCCTAAACCAGCAAGCACCCGAGCAAGGTGTTTTTGCACCAATGAGCATGGGTGTATCGGCCAGTCAGATTCACCTGTATGTCGATGATGTCGACGCCAGCTGGGAACGTGCAATCGAGGCGGGCGCCATCGTGCATACCGCCGTTTACGACGCTTTCTGGGGCGATCGCACCGGAATTCTGCAAGATGGTAATGGTCACTTATGGTCTATTGCGAGCAAGGTCGAAAATGTAAGCCAGGAAGAAGTCGCCCGTCGCGCACGCGCCGGTTTCGAATTCGAAGCTGCTTTACCCGTTGAAGCTGAAGTCCCGTTTGCCACGCCTTTGGCTGAGGAAGCACTTGCAGACCAAACCGCAGCTGCATAAGCTAGATGTTATCAAGGGCCGGAGGTCAATCCGGCCCGTTAGCTTACCGAACAGGCAGATATTGAAAACAACAGCGATTGAACAGCTAGACGCTCTGCGCACCGGCCAGACCAGTGCGACCGAGTTACTCGAACAGACCATCGCACGTGCCGATGATCTCACCCCACATTTAAATCCGTTTGCGCTGACCCTGTATAGCCGTGCCCGTCAGGCGGCGCAGGAAGCGGACAGGAAGTTAGCCGCCGGCAAGGGTGGACGCTTATGCGGACTGCCGATAACGATCAAGGACTCACAGTTTCTGGCGGGTTATCCCTGCGCCAACGGCTCGCATGTGCTGAGTGATTTTATTCCTACCGAAACCTGCCGTGCAATCGAGTTGCTCGAGCAGGAAGATGCCATAATCATGGCAAAAACAACCTGCCCCGAGTTCAGTCTCACCGGCGTGACGCATTCTGACATGTATGGTTTGACCTCTAATCCCTGGGATATCGGGCGAACCTGTGGCGGCTCGTCGGGCGGTGCCGCGGTTGCCGTGGCAGCCGGACTGGGCGTCTTTTCACTGGGCGGTGACGGAGGTGGTTCGATACGCATCCCGGCAGGATTTTGCGGTATCGTCGGTTTCAAACCCAGTTTTGGCGTGATCCCCCGCGACCCCTGCTTTCCTTCGTGGCAATCAATAGTTTCCTATGGGCCGATGACGCGCAGTGTTGCCGACGCACGATTGTTTTTCGAGATAATGAGTCCGGATTTCAAGCAACCGGATGAGTTGCCTGGTGCAGACGCGGCGATAGTTTACTCCGAAGATCTTGGTTTTGCGCCCGTCGACAGCGATGTGCGCGAGGCTTTCCGTAACGTTATCGACAAGCTTAAAAAATCAGGCTTCAAGCTGGTTGAGGATAATCCGGGACTACAGTCGTCGGTGGTCACCTGGGCGGTTACCGCTTGTTACGATGCGGCCGAGCACGCGCGCGGCAGCGCCTACAACCTGGATTACCTGGGCGAAGTGGCGAAAGGTTTTATCGACTTTGGCGAGCAGTTCAGTGCCGACGAATTCGACGAGGCTCAGGCCCACCGAGAGGTGATACGCGAGCACTATAATAAACTGTTCGAGCGTAACGGATCACGCATATTGCTGACCCCGACGCTGGGCTGCGAAGCATTTCCACACGGTACGATTCATCCGCGCAAAATCGATGATACGCATATCGAGCTGCCATGGCTAGACTGGGCGAGTTTTCTCTATGATGCGAATCTGGCAGGTATGCCTGCCTGCGCTATTCCGATGGGAGTCGGTGATCAGGGGCTGCCCTTGTCGCTGCAGATAATCGGACCCGAAGGCAGCGACTACGAAGTGCTGCGCGTCGCCGAAGCTATCGAGCAGCTTATCGGCTGGGATAATTCGATCGTGACACCGGACCTCGAACCCCTGAATCAAACTGCCTAAAACAGTTTCGATCGATACGGATCCTGGTAGATGTCGGGTATCTCGCCCGGATCGACACCGTGAAATTCGGCATTGATTGCAGCGGTCCATTGCTTGGCCCTGTCGCGCAGTTCGCGTTGCTCGGCTTGCATCCTTCCGCGCGAGACGATGATCCCCAGATCCGCCCCTTTGTAGGTATAGTCACCCTCGCGATAAACCCGCAGGTAATAGGCTTCATCGTTGTCGATTACATTAGTCCAGTCGAGATCGCTGCGATCGAAGTTGATGCCGCCGTATTTGTCCATTCGCCATACCCCGCTTTGCGGTGCATGCGTGAGTTGCCTTACCTTGTCCTCGGTTTGTTTCAACACCAGCTGGCTCCAGAAGTCGTACTCATTCCAGCGATTTTGCACTTTTCTCAGATTGATTTCGTAGTCGACGTCGAGGTACTCGAGCATATGAAAGAGGAATAATGGAACCCCGCCATAGTGCGCGGTGATAAGGTTGGTCAGCGGGCTGGCGCCACTAATGCGCGGATTAACCTCACCCAGGTACGGCGTGCCATCGTCAGTATCGAGCAGGAAGTCCATGCAGAACACGCCTTTATAACCCTCCTTGTAAAGGCGGTCGCCGAGGTTGGCGGCCATGTTACGCAGCTCGCGTCGCGTTTTTGCATTGAAAATCTTGGGCCAGACATCGTTACCGCACCAGCCGCCCTTGTAAGGGGTAATTTCTTCGAATCCGGTAATGTCGGTCTGTATCGGTCCGGAAAGCGTGCCGTGCCGGGTGACGCATACTTCGAGCGTTCCGGGCATGTGGTTGATGCGTTTCATGATTTTCAGCTGTTCGTCTTTCATGTCATCGGCATTCTTGTTCCAGTCAGCCTCTGATTTTATGAAAAACGTGGTGCGCCCCGAGTCGCCGTAGGGCGTCTGCACCACCAGGTCTTTACCCAGGCCGCCCTTTTTCGCAATTTTCATCAGTTTCTCGAAACTGTCTGCCTTGCCAAGTACGTTGGGCGCACTGTCAATGCCGGCTTCATTGGCGAGCCGCGTTAGTTCGATCTTGGAATCCAGTTTTTTACGCAGCGCTACCGGGGGTAGCGCAATATCGACGCCAAGATCGCTGCAGATTTCTTCGGTTTTTTCATCGAGCATGACAAAAAGCAGCTTGGCGGGGCCGTGGCCAGCTTTCTTGATCTTATCGATGACCTCCTTGTGTTGCAGCATGTAATTACAGACGTCTTCCATGGACTCGAACTCGGCATGACTTTTTTCTTCGGGTACGAAGACGCGGGGGTGCATACCGTCAAAGGAGTCGAAATAATTGATATGAAAAAAACGGTTTACAAACTTTTCAACGCCGAGCAAATTGAACGCGGTTGGTGAAACAAAGAAAATTGGCGTTTCGTTGCGCCGGAAATAAGTCAGGATGTCGGATAAACCACGTACTTTGACGTTTCTGGCCATGTCTTTACCTATCAGAATGAAATCATAGAAATCGCATACAGGGTAACGATCATATAGGATTAGCATGTCCAGCGCACATCGTTAAACAGGTATCAGTTAAATATGAACCGATCAAGTCGTCGGCGTCGACGCAAGACCCCAACCGAGGCGCCAGTAACCGTGCGCCAGTTAGAGCGCAAAGTCTTGCGCAATCGTTTTACACCTCTCGAAGCTCTCGATGAAGAGCAGCTCGAATTTATTCACGATATCTCACTGCGAATTGTCGAAGAAGAAGGTATCGAGGTGCTCGGCGATCAGGCACTCGATCTGTTTCGCAGGGCAGGTGCATCGGTAGACGATGACGGAGTGGTGCGCATGGATCGCGGGTTGTTACTGGAAACGGTTGCCCAGGCACCCGAAACTTTCGAGGTAAATACCTGTAATCCTGAACAAACCCTGTCGGTGGGTGGCAACGTTATCAATTTTGGCCTGGTGTCGGGAACGCCCAACGTGCACGACAATATAAATGGAAGACGCGCTGGTAATTTTGAAGATTACAAAAAACTGATCAGTTTCGGGCAGTACTTCAATGTCCTGACATTTTTTGGTAACCAGGCTACCGCGCCGACCGATATGCCGGCGAATTCGCGGCACCTGGACACTACTTTTATCAATTTGACGCTTTCGGACAAGCCTTTTTTCGCCACTGGAATAGGGGGCGGACGCGCCCGTGACGCTATCGAAATGAGCGCTATCTCGCGTGGACTGAGCATGGAGGAAATGAAGTCGAATCCGAGCGTAATGACCAATATCAACGTCAATTCTCCGCGCAAGCTGGACGATGCCATGGCTTACGGGGCAATGCAGATGGCGCTGTTTGGTCAACCGGTTACGGTGACGCCGTTTACCCTGATGGGTGCCATGACGCCTTCCACCATAGCTGGAGCGCTGGCGCAGCAGAACGCGGAAGCACTGGTCGGTATCGCGCTGTTACAGTTGACCAACCCGGGGACCCCGGTAGTTTACGGCGGGTTTACCTCTAACGTCGATATGCGCTCGGGATCCCCGGCTTTCGGCACGCCTGAAAACGCGCTCGCCAATATCGCCGGTGGGCAGCTGGCGCGCAAGTACGGGTTGCCGTATCGAAGCAGTGCCTGTAATGCATCGAACGCGGTCGACGCACAGGCGACCTACGAAACCATGATGTCCCTGTGGAGCGCGGTGATGGGCTATGGCAATTTGATTTACCACACTGCCGGATGGCTTGAGGGTGGACTGGTCGCCTCGTTCGAGAAACTCGTAATCGATTGCGAGATGCTGCAGCACATGAGCAAGATGCTGGAACCTGTCAAGATCGATCTCGAGGAAACGGGCCTCGAAGCGATGCGGGAAGTCGGTCCGGGCGGTCATTTTTTCGGCTGTGCGCATACCATGGAGCGCTATAAGACCGCGTTTTATGAACCATTCATCAGCGACTGGCAAAACAGTGAGAACTGGGCGCTGGCCGGACCCATGGACGCCACCGCCCGGGCCACCGAACTATGGCCAAAAATTCTGCAGGAGTTTGAACCCCCGCCCGTTGATCCAGCAGTCGTGGAGGCGCTACAGGCCTATATGGCACACCGTAAGGAGGCATTGAAAGGCCAGGAACCGATCAACGAACCCACCGCTTAAAAAATGGGTGTACCTGCATCGATCGAGTTACCAGTTCGCCCATCTCACGCCGACCAGGAAAGCATAACCGCGTGGACCATTATTTTCTCGTGGCTTTTACCGCAGGCTTTGCGATGAACTCCTTATTTATAAATAATTGAAACTCTGAACCCGGTTTTCCACATTGTTGACGATACAGTGATGAGGGCCCGGATAAGACATTCGAAATGCATAATCTAGCCTGAAGTGTCTGCCCCGGGGCCGGGATTCAGCGGCGAATCATGGTCCTGGCAAAGGCTGATTTATTGCGCGCATTAACTGAAACCTGATTGATGTGTGTCAGAAAGGTGAACCAGCTTCCGTGATCTTATTAATTAAAAGAGGCTGGAAAATTGCCACTTCGGATCAAGTTAATTTTAATATTCTGCGTTGCTGCGTCGATAGCTGGTTGCGCGACTAATTCGGCGGCCCCCCCGGTGCAGGATAATACCGCGGGGTCCGAGGACCAGCCAATGATCGCGTTGGCAGGTTACCGCAACGAGTCGAAATTCTTCGTTAAGTATCGATACGGTGAAAGAATCCTGTACGCGGGCGGCACCTGGCGAGACACGGTGGAATTGATCGAAAACCCGGCGCCCTCACCAGTGCAATATGTCAATCCCAGCCTGGTACCAATGCAGTATCACCGGGAGGATCCCTGGGAGTCCTTGCCGGAAGATGCTGTCAGTTTGCCTGTGCAGGGTGTCGAAAAGTGGCACCTGTTGCGGGACAGATTACTGCGCGCGGTGGTACCTGACGACGGAACGGGCCTGGTGGTAGATTTCGTGCACGCGGAATATTTCCTGTTTTATGACAGAGAGGGGGAGTTCCAGTCGACGCGGCTACTGGACAAGCCCGCTGATTACCAGGTGCACGCAAGCCTGCAGCTCGATGAGTTCATGGGTCGTGGGCGTCCGATTCTGGACGAGTTTCTGGCCGAGCAGGGCATCACCCAAACAGAGCTGATTTTCAATACCGGGGACGTCGGCCTGTATTCGTTGCCGTTCCTTTATCTGAACACCGACCAACGCCTGCTGATTTTTTTCAGGAATGTACCGATGCAATCGGGTGTGGTTACTAACTTGCCCGGGTTGAAGGGTATGCAGGCTTTTGGCCATGTACTGCAAAGTCACCTTGTCAATCTTATTCAGCGACCGGTTTCCTCGTTATATCGATTGTTCTTTGTAGTTACTGATACGGCAACCTCGACCATGAGTTTCGACTGGACCACCGCATTAGGCGACAAACAGGTGCCAGAGCTGGCTGACTTGCCGCCGATGGATCTGCAACTATGGGAACGTGATCTCGATAAAATATCCAGCAGACCGCCCGGCTCCGGCAGTGTTGATATTCTGGTCGATGGTGGCGCCTTTTTCACACGCTTTATTGATACCGTAACCACAGCCGAGGAATCGGTGCATATGCAGACCTACATTTTCTATAACGACGATTACGCGGTAAAGATTGCTGAGCTGTTGAAGCGTCGTTCCAACGAGGGAGTTGATGTAAAAGTTCTGCTCGATGGACTGGGCACAATCACGGGGACAATGACAGATGCGGAATCATTACCCGAGCGCCACGAGCCCCCTGCCTCGGTACGTTATCTTCTGGAGTCCGGTTCGCAGGTCAACGTTCGTCAGAAAGCCAACCCATGGTTCACCGGGGATCACGTCAAGTCGACTATCATTGATCACGAAATAGCGTTCGTCGGCGGTATGAACATAGGCCGCGAGTATCGCTACGACTGGCACGACCTGATGCTGGAAATCCAGGGGCCAGTGGTCGACACTATCAGCAAGGAGTTCCACACGGCCTGGGCGCATGCCGGACCGCTGGGTGACCTTGGCTATCTTTTCTCGGTAGCCAAACCGCACAAGCGGCGCCCATTGGATCAGGGTTATCCCTTGCGGGTGTTACTCACCTCGATCGGTAACCAGGAGATTTTCAAGGCACAGCTCGAAGCGATACGACGCGCACAAAGCTACATTTATATTCAGAATGCTTACTTCACCGACGATACACTCTTACGCGAGTTAGTCCTGGCGCGTCGTCGCGGTGTCGACGTCCGTGTCATTGTTCCCATGGAAACGGATCATGGCCCTATAAACCGCAGCAACGTGCTCGCAGTCAACCTGATGCTGGAGTACGGCATTCGCGTGTTCATTTACCCGGGATTCTCTCATGTGAAGGCAGCTATTTATGACGGCTGGGTTTGTGTGGGTTCGGCAAACTTCGATCGCCTGAGCTTGCATCTCAATCGGGAACTGAACATTGCGAGTTCGCAACCGGAAGTCGCAGAGCAATTGCTCGAACGTCTGTTTGAACCCGATTTTCGCAACTCACTGGAGTTAATCGAACCCATCCCGAAACGCTGGGTCGATCATCTGGTAGAACTTATCGCAGACTACATATACTGATCGGTGTTATAGCGAAAGCTTGATTTTGATCCCGCACGAACCGGCGTACTAAGCTCCGCCAAAGCCAGGTTGATTCCTGTCTTCGATATAATCGGTCCCGCTTGCGCGGGAATGAGGTTCGAGGAGCGCGTAAACGAAGCCTGGCGAGGTCCGGTAAAGATATAGCCGTTATCTGAGGAGTTTTTCCTCGAAAGGATAGCTGATCAGGTTTTCGTAGCCGTCTTCGGTAATCAGCACCTGGTCTTCCAGCTTGACGCCCTCCCTGCCGCCGACTTCACCGGCGTAAACCTCGACGCAAATGACCATGCCCGGTTCGAAGACGCCGTCGTAACCGTAGGACTCGTAATCTTCGCGATAACGGATCGCGGGGTATTCATCACACAGGCCGACGCCATGCATCACCACGCCGTAGCGGTTGGGGACAAAGCTATCCGGCAGACGATGCGCTTTTTCGGTGATCTCGCTGAAGCTGACCCACGGTTTGAGCAAATCCATATTGGTCATGATGTGGTCGTAGGACATCTGGTAGATGCGCTTTTGCTCGGCCGTTGGTTCGACATCTCCGCACAACCAGGTGCGCGAGATATCGCAACACATGCCGTAGGTACCGACCATGTCAGTGTCGAGCGCGAGCAGTTCACCGTCACTGATGATACGCGGGCCGGATTCCTGGAACCACGGATTGGTGCGCGGGCCCGAGGAAAATATGCGCGTTTCAAGCCATTCACCGCCGCGTTTTATATTGCCTGCATGTAGCACAGACCAGATTTCATTTTCACTTTTGCCGGCTTCGACGGCATCCTGCATTTCGTGCATGGCGGCTTCGCAGGCGGCAATCGCGCAGCGCATCGCCTTGATTTCATCGGGACCCTTGATGACCCGGGCCTCTTCGGTTACCGGTTGTCCTTCAAACACTTCCAGGCCGACTTTTTCCAGCGCGCGCAGCCCGGCGATTTCGATCTTATCAACTGCAAGGCGCCGATTATTACCGGAATGAGTGCGCATCAATTCGTCGATACTGCTGGCGAATTTCAGCGCATGCTCCTCGCCCCTGTTTGCCGACTCGAAGTAAAAGAAGGAGGCGCCGCTGCGCAGTTCCTTTACCAGTGGCAGATGGTCGGAGAGGTGGTCACAGCTGTGAAAATCGAACAGCACCATGTAACCATCGGCCGAGACAAAACAGGCGCGTGCGGGGTTGTGCGTGATCCACAATTGCATGTTGGTGGAGTCTGTAGCGTAGCGAATATTCAGCGGATCAAATAATACGATCCCGCCATAGTCGTGTCTTTGCAGTTCCTGCACCAGGCGCTGCAGGCGGAATTCCCGCATCGAGTCGAGTTGCGGGCACTCCAGGCCTAGCGCCTCCCATTCGGCAAAGGCGAGGGCGGTCGGCCCGATTTCGACGCGATCATTGTCATCCGGCGAGCCGTCCGGCTTCAACGCGAATTCCGGCTTGCGGGCTGGATCGATCTTGCGCGCGGGGCTGTCGATGGAATAGGGATTGGCGGCCATGAACAAATCTCAATCAGGAAAACGTAACTGAAGCAAGAATAGTGGATTATTGGTGTTATGATAAATCTTTTTTTGCAGGCTCAGGCCAATATTTCACGAGCCGGGTTTAGATGAAAGACGACACCAAAACCTCCCTGGAGTCACGCATTGCTCAGGCCTGTCACTATGTTGACGAGGTGACCGGTGGAATCAGTCCACCGTTGCAGTTCTCGACGACCTATAGCAGGGATCCAGGATATGAGCACGTCGGTAGCTACAGCTATAGCCGGTCCGATAATCCTTCCTGGGAAGTGCTGGAAAAAGTTTGCGCAGAACTCGACGGAGGGGCGGAAGCAAGGTGCTTTGCATCAGGCATGGCGGCGGTTTGCGCATTTTTCGAAACCGTTAACAGCGGTGAACACGTGGTCGCACCGCGCGTCATGTACCACGGTTCGCAGGACTGGTTACGGCGTATTTCGCAAAAACGGGGCATCGGATTAAGCTTGTTCGAGGCGAGTAACCTGGAGGATTTGCGCAACGCGGTGCAGCCAGGCAAAACAGCCGTGGTCTGGATCGAGTCACCGGTCAATCCAACCTGGGATGTCATCGATATAGCGCTGGCGGCCGATATTGCACATGCGGCTGGCGCGATACTGGCGGTGGATGCTACCGTCGCGTCGCCGGTGACGACCCGAGCGCTCGAACACGGGGCCGATATCGTATTCCATTCGGCGACGAAGTACCTTAATGGTCATAGTGATGTGGTCGCCGGAATCCTGGTAACGGCGAAACAGGACGAACGCTGGGAAGACATCAAGTTGGTACGGACCCTGACAGGTGGCGTATTGGGGCCCTTCGAGGCCTGGTTATTGCTGCGTGGAATGCGTACCCCGTTTGTCCGTTTCGACAAGGCGTCGCAGAGCGCGTTGCGCCTGGCACGGTATTTCGAAGGTCATCCGCGCCTGCAGCGGGTGCTGTATCCTGGCCTCGAAAGCCATCCCGGTCATGATATCGCCAGACGACAGATGACACAGGGTTTCGGCGGGATGCTATCATTACTCGTCGAGGGGGGTGCTGACGACGCAAAAAGTATCGCGGGGAAGACCCGGTTGTTCGTGCGGGCCACCTCGCTGGGGGGCGTGGAAAGCCTGATCGAACATCGTGCGTCGGTGGAAGGGCCGCTTAGTGAAGTACCGCAAAACCTGCTTCGCCTGTCAATTGGTATTGAAAATTGCCAGGATTTGATAAACGATCTTGAGCAGAGCCTGGACGCGCTCTGAAAACCTGAGGAAAAAAGAATGTCAGTTGAAAGCTCTATTGAAAACACAACCAGCGAGATAATGTCTGCGTTGTCGAGTCATGACCTGTCGGATGCCGAAAAAGAGAAAGTTACCAAAATCGTCAGCGAGTTACTGGTCAAGACCGTCGAAAAGACAACCAAGAATAACCTGAAGACGACGGCTAACTGTTGCGGACCAGAGCTTGACCTGGCGCATCAGATCACGGAAGAAATCAATCGCCAGAAGCAGCTGTTGATTTCAAACCTGAAGGCACTACGCTAACGATGTTAATCGCGTTCGAATTCCTGGCAGGCGTGCTCGATGGCGTGGGCGAAGGAACGCGCAAGACTGCGAATCACGAATAAATCGTAAGTCGGTGCATCGTCAACCTGCACGATAGTGGCGTTCATATGCGCCACCGACGTCATCGCACACCGCCCGGGGCCGAAAGCGCGCGGATGCAGATCAAGCGCGGTATTCTTCGCCATTACCTGTCGCGCGCGGGCGCCGCTTAAGCGTAAGCCGCATCGACCGTGGCTTTGATCGACGACCGCGCCCAGATCCCCGACAGCTGCCTGCAGAGTCTGCAATAATTCATCCGCGCCCCTACCGGTCTCCGCATCACTGGCAATAATCATCCAGCTATTGGGGCCATTCCAGCAAACCTGGGTTGTTCCGTCGGAATTACATATCCCTGGCTCGGTCGAGCATTCAACACCAATTGCCTTGCTGATCGCGGCCGCAGCAGCGTCATGTTTACCGTTGAAGCTCAGTACCTGGATCGCGGTCAGTGCTTTACGCTCAGCCAGACGGACATTAGTGTAGTCGACAATGCTGTCGCCGGCGGTCGGTAACAACGGTGACAGGCGTATCGGTGAGTCTTGTTTATCAGGCACGTACGAGTTCTCCCTCGGGGTCGATAAATACGGGGTGGCAGACCTCAACTCTTAGCGTTTCATCGTCGAGCGGGAACACTGCCTCGATCTGCTCGCCATGTCGTGTAGCGCCGTCGCGTAACAGGCCAAGCGCGATGCCACAGTCAAGCTGTGGACTATAGGTGGTAGTCGTCACGTGGCCCTGTGACTGGCTGACAGTCTCCAGGATAACTTTTGGGTCGACCAGGTGGGCACCGATGCGCAGGTTTCTGCCCGGTTCCAGGGACTTCAGCCCGACTACCTGCAAGCGTCCCTCGGCCAGCAGTGCCGGGCGTGCGGAATTATGCTTGCCGATAAAATGTTTACTGCGATTGGCCATGCCCTCGAGGCCCAGGTCCAGAGCGGTGGTGCGACCATCGAGCTCGGAGCCGGCGACGTGGCCTTTTTCGATACGCATGGTGCCGAGTGCCTCGGTGCCGTAGACCGAGGCCCCCATTTCCTTGCCTGCCTCGAGCAGTTCCAGCCAGGCCTGTTCGCCATAGTCGGCGGGGACGTTGATTTCGTAGGCGAGTTCGCCGGAAAAAGAAATCCGGAACAGGCGCCCCGGGATGTTGTCCATCATGCATTCGCCGGCGCCCATGAAGGGGAAGGCCTCGTTGCTGATATCGATATCGATAACCTTTTGCAGTAGTTTTCGGCTATTGGGTCCGGCGACCGCGATGCCGGTCCACTGTTCGGTGACCGAACAAAACACCACGTCGAGCTCCGGCCATTCGGTCTGGTGATACTGTTCCATGTGTGCGAGTACCGGGGCTGCGTTGGCGGTGGTGGTGGTCATGTAGAAATGATTCTCGCCGAGGCGTGAGGTAGTGCCATCGTCGAAAACGATGCCGTCCTCGCGCAGCATGGCGCCGTAGCGTGCCTTGCCAATCGGCAATTTGAGCCAGTTATTGATATACAGGCGGTTGAGAAATTCGGCAGCGTCCGGCCCCTGAATGTCGATTTTGCCGAGCGAGGTAACGTCGACCAGCGCGACATTATCGCGTGTCGCGTTGGTTTCACGGATGTAACAGTCATTCATCGTATCACCCGGTTTCTGCGGGTAATAGCGCGCCCGTAGCCACAGGCCGGCCTCGATAAAGACAGCACCCTGCTTTACGTTCCAGTCATGTATCGCGGTACGACGTACCGGCATGAAATCATAGCCGACGGTGTGCCCGGCAAAAACGCCCATCGCGACCGGTACGTAAGGCGGGCGAAAGGTCGTAATGCCAACATCCGGCACTGGCTCACCGCGCTGGCAAGCGAGAATTGCCAGCGCATTCACGTTGCTGGTTTTGCCCTGGTCGGTTGCCATACCCTGGGTGGTATAACGCTTCAACAATTCGACCGAGTCGAAGCCCTCCTGCGAGGCCAACGCGACATCGCTGGCCTTGACGTCGTTTTGCTGGTCGACAAATTGCTTATAAGTCCTGTTGTAAGGGGTTGGTGAAATCCACAATGCCTCGATCGCGTAGGCAGTCTCATCCTCGGCTTTGGCGGCGCTCGAACCACTGCCTTTAAAGCCGGCGAGCCCGGCCGCTTCGATGCCTGCGGCGATGCCCTCGTCGAGGCATTGCTGCAGGCTAAAACTACCCCTGGCGGCACCGATCGAGGTCTCTGACTGGCGCGATTCACCCGGAACGAAGCTCAGGATCGAAGCATCGTAAACCGGCTTGGCGCCCGACTGGCTGTGCAGATGCACGTTGGGGTTCCAGCCACCGGAGCAGGCGATCAGATCGCATCTGATGCGTTCCGGGTCGAGGGTGTCGCCCTGGGTGGTAACAATCTGGGCATGCTTGACACGACGACCACCTCCGGCAGCACCGACGGTGCCCCCGGTAATCAGGCGAATCGAAAGCTTTTCCAGTTCCTCTGCCAGGGGTGCCTGAGGATGCGCGCGCGAATCGACTACCGCACTGACGGCGACACCGGCGCGATGCAGGTCGAGTGCGGTTCGATAGGCGTCATTATTGTTGGTCGCAACCACGGCTCGCCGACCGGGTTTGACGCCGTAGTGATTGACATAGCTGCGCACGGCAGAGGCGAGCATAATACCCGGCTTGTCGTTGTTGCCGAAAACCAGCGGACGTTCGGTTGCACCCGTGGCGAGAACGACACGCTGCGGATAGAAGGTCCACATACGCTGGCGTGGATGACCTTTTGGTGGTACCGGCAGATGATCGCTTACCTTTTCGACTGCCGCGACCACATTGTGATCGTAGTAACCAAACACCGTGGTGCGATTAAATACATGCACATTGTCCATGGCCTCAAGCTGCGCTACTGTCTCGGCCGCCCAGTCGCTGCCGGGTTTACCCTCGATGGTGAAATTCTCGTTGTTAAGCGATCCCCCCGCCAGCGGGTGCTCGTCAACCAGAATGACGCGCGCGTCGGTCTCGGCTGCGGCCAGCGCGGCGGACAATCCGGCAGGTCCCGCACCGACGATCAGTACATCGCAATGCTCATGGTATTGCTCGTAAGAATCTGGGTCGGCCTCCGTGGCAGCAGTGCCGAGGCCCGCCGCGCGCCGGATGACATGCTCGTAGACATTGGTCCAGAAAGAAACCGGCCACATGAAGGTCTTGTAATAAAAGCCCGCTGACAGCAGTGGCGAAAACAGGTTATTAATCGACATTATGTCGAAACTTAGCGAGGGCCAGCGGTTTTGACTGTTTGCTACCAGGCCATCGAAAAGTTCGATTGTAGTCGCTCGCGTATTGGGTTCCTTGCGCGGGCCGGTGCGCAATTCGACGATTGCATTGGGCTCTTCCGAACCGGCAGTCTGGATACCGCGAGGACGATGGTACTTGAAGCTGCGACCCACCAGGTGTACGCCGTTGGCGAGCAGTGCGGAGGCGAGGGTATCGCCCTCATACCCGCGGTAGTGTTTGCCGTCGAAGATAAAGCCGATCGAACGTCCACGATTGATTTGACCGCCGCTGGTGGTGCGAAATTGCTGAGTCATTGCGATTTAGCCCCCTGCTGACTGACTGGCAGATTCGGCGAAGCCGGCGCAATGCTGAAAATTTCGTGGGTTAGCGTATTGCGTTCCATCACGATCCAGGCCCGGCAACCATTGACATGATGCCAGTACTCGCGGTGCCGGCCGGCCGGATTATCGCGCGTATATACATAGTCGTACCAGGCGTCCTGCGAGGCGTTATCAGCGGGACGTTCGACGGTGGCATCGCCACCGTAAGAGAATTCGTCTTCGTTGCGAAGACCACACCAGGGGCATTTGATTCTTAGCATGTTCTTGTCTCCTAGTGCGCTTTGGGCGAGGCGCCAACGCCTTTTTCGTCAATCATGTTTCCCTCGCGAAAACGCTCCAGCGTGAACTCGGCATTCAACGCATGCGCTTTGTCATTCGCGATGGTGTGTGCGAATACCCAGCCTGAAGCCGGAGTTGCCTTGAAGCCGCCATAACACCAGCCGCCATTCATGTAGAGATTATCAATCGGCGTTTTACTGATAATCGGTGTGCCATCCATCGACATATCCATGACGCCACCCCATTGGCGTAATACCCGCAGCCGCGCCAGGCAGGGCATCATGGTGACACCGCCGGCAACGACATGGTTAAAGGTTGGCAGATTGCCGCGCTGGGCGTAAGTATTCCAGCCGTCGATGTCGCCACCGAAGACGAGGCCTCCCTTGTCCGACTGGCTGATGTAAAAATGACCTGCCCCAAAAGTGCAGACCGTGTCCACCAGCGGTTTGATGCCTTCGGTGACGAAGGCCTGTAATACGTGCGATTCGATCGGCAGTTTCATCCCCACCATATCAAAAACGCGACTCGAGTTCCCCGCCACCGCGACGCCAACCTTGCCCGCACCAATAAAACCGCGGGAGGTTTCGACACCCAGTATCTTGTCGCCCTCGCGTTTGATGCCGGTGACCTCGCACTTCTGGATGATGTCGACGCCGAGCTGGTCAGCACCACGCGCATATCCCCAGGCGACCGCGTCGTGACGGGCGGTGCCACCACGCGGCTGTGCCAGGCCCCCTTGAATAGGGAAACGCGTATTCTTAGAGAAATCGAGATGCGGCATCAGTTTCTTCACCCCTTCCAGATCATGCATGACGGCGTCGACGCCGTTCAGGCGCATCGCGTTACCGCGACGGGCGAAGGCATCACGCTGGGCGTCATTATGAATCAGGTTGAGTACGCCGCGCTGGCTGAACATGACGTTGTAATTCAAATCCTGGCTCAGGCCTTCCCACAGTTTCATCGAGTGTTCGTAGAACTGCGAGTTGGGGTTCAACATGTAGTTCGAGCGCACGATAGTGGTGTTGCGCCCGGTATTCCCGCCCCCGATGTAGCCCTTCTCCAACACCGCAACCTTAGTCACGCCCTGCAGTTTCGCGAGGTAGTAGGCGGTCGCGAGACCATGCCCTCCGCCGCCAATAATAATGACGTCGTACTGCTTTTTGGGTTCCGGATTACGCCAGGCCCTGGTCCAGCCACGGTTACCGGTCAATGCCTGTTTTACCAGGCTTAAAGCTGAATAATGCATAAGCGCCGCTTTGGTTGAGTCTGCTATTAATACACCGGGTGTCTGACACCCGTGGCCTGCAGTTTGAGCCAGTTTAAGGAGTTGTCCTGCGCGAAGGATAATTCTAAACAGAATGCCAATATAGCAGTCAACCGATAAACGACCCGGCAGGGCACATAAACGACATTCGCTAACTCGATTGAACTGGAGCGACTCGAGGAAAATCCGCCAGGCCGGTATCTGCAGACAGCGTGGTCGCCGACATAGCCCGCTGCGTTGATTGCGCTAACTAGTTGTTTTTCTTCCGCTTCGAGCTGCCAGCGGCTGGCGATACCGACCAGGCGTGGCCTTGAGCAGAAATAAGAGCGCTGGCTTATCAGCGAGCGGATGCTGAGACGTCGATGGTGTAATTGACAAAACCGTCGGTGCCACCGGTAATCTTGTCGTATAAACCGCGCGCAACCGAATTGTGATTCTGGGTATGCCAGTAAACTTCACTCCAGCCCCGCAGCTTCGCTTCGTCGACTACCGCATCAATGAGCAACTCGCCGATACCGGCGCCGCGAGTAACCGGCAACACGAACAGGTCGTTGAGGTAACAGACCGGGTTTGCATACCAGGTGTGAGCGTGCGGGAAGAAATGGACCAGTCCAACCAGGTTACCGTCGTCGGTGCTGGCGACCCTGCACTGGATTTCATGCGCCGGATCCATAATCCTCTGCCACAGTAAATCGGTGACTTCATCCTCCAGGCTCGATTCGTAAAAAGCGAGATAATCCTGCCATAGAGGGTCCCATTGCGGGCGATCTGATGCGATAGCAGGTCGTATATGGAATTGTGTAGCAGGCATATCGTTTTTTTTTGCGCGTAAAAGGCGGGTGGGAATTATATCTTGCCTGAGTCCGGCGCGCTGGATAGAATCGCTGCCCGCTGGCAACGATGGCGTCGCTGCCGATAAAGCCGATACTATGATCCTGTACGCCGGGACATTTTCGGAGTGAATATAATGTCTCAAAGCCAACGCCCCGAATTCTTCGCACTGCAAAACGGTGCTAAAGCAATCCTGCCCTTTTCCGATGCCGAGTACGAAAACCGCCTCAGTGGACTGCGTCAGCTAATGGCCAGTCGCGAGGTCGACGCGATGTTGCTGACCTCGATGCATAACATCGCCTACTATTCCGGTTTCCTCTACTGTTCATTCGGTCGCCCATACGCTTGCGTGGTGACTGCCGAGCGTTGTGTTACGGTATCGGCCAATATCGATCTGGGCCAGCCCTGGCGTCGCTGCTACGGTGAAAACGTGATTTATACCGATTGGCAGCGCAACAATTACTGGCGTGCGGTGAAGTCGGTGCTGCCGAAGCTGGGTCGACTTGGCATCGAGGGAGATCACATGACGCTGGCGACAAGGGAGTTGATGGATGAATTCCTCGGTGGCGTCGAAGCCTGTGACCTGAGTTGCGAGGTTATGGGGCTGCGCATGATCAAGTCGGACGAGGAAATAGAGCTGATCAAGGGCGGAGCGCGCACCGCCGACATCGGTGGTGAAGCGATTCGCGATGCAATTCGGGTTGGAACACGCGAGATCGATGTCGCAATGGCCGGGCGCGATGCGATGGAGCTCGAAATCTCGCGCGCTTACCCCGATAGTGAAATTCGCGATTCCTGGGTCTGGTTTCAGTCGGGATTGAATACCGACGGAGCGCATAACCCGGTGACCACCCGCGCACTGAAAGCGGGTGACATCCTGGGTCTGAATACCTTTCCGATGATTTCGGGATATTACACCGCGCTTGAGCGTACCCTCTTCATCGGCGAGCCCGACCCTGCCTCGCTCAAAATCTGGCAGGCCAATGTCGGCGCGCACGAGCTGGGATTGTCGCTGATCAAGCCAGGGGCAAGCTGTTCGGGCATTTGCGCGGAAATCAATCGCTATTTTGCCGATCTGGACCTGTTGCAGTACCGTACCTTTGGTTACGGGCATTCCTTTGGTGTGTTGTCGCACTACTATGGGCGTGAGGCCGGACTCGAATTGCGTGAAGATATCGATACCGTGCTCGAACCGGGGATGGTGGTGTCGATGGAGCCGATGCTAACCTTGCCCGAAGGCTTGCCGGGAGCGGGTGGCTACCGTGAGCACGATATCCTGGTGATCGGCGAAAACAGCGCCGAAAATATCACCGGCTTCCCCTACGGGCCAGAGCACAATATTATTGCAGCCTGAGCAACGATAATCCGGAATCATCCCGGCAGTGTATTTGCGCACTGTCGGTGGATGACGGTATTCAATCCAGGCCACGGATTTTTTAGGTAAGATCAAATGTCAGAACAACAGTCACACCCGGAAGTACGCGCAGCGGTCAGTCGCCTGTGTCTCGATTTCCCCGACGAGTACTGGCGTGACAAGGATCGTGACAAGGCTTACCCCGGTGAATTCGTGCAGGCACTTACGGATGCCGGTTATCTATCGGTACTCATTCCCGAGGAGTACGATGGTGCAGGCATGGACCTGGCAGCCGCCTGCGCGGTGCTCGAGGAAATTCAGCGTAGCGGCGCCAACGGCGCCGCCTGCCACGCGCAGATGTATATTATGGGAACCCTGCTGCGTCATGGTAGCGCCGCGCAAAAGCAAAAATACCTGCCGGAAATTGCTTCAGGCGCTTTGAGGCTGCAGGCCTTCGGGGTTACCGAGCCTTCGAGCGGTACCGATACCACGCGTATCAAAACGCGTGCACAGCGCGATGGTGACCATTATGTTGTCAGCGGCCAGAAGGTGTTCATTTCCAGGGTCGAATATTCCGACCTGCTGTTATTACTGGTGCGCACCACGCCGCGCGATCAGGTCAAGAAACCCACCCAGGGGATGTCGGTATTGCTGGTCGATTTGCGTGAGGCGGTGGGTAATGGATTGACCGTTCGACCCCTTGAAACCATGTTGAACCACGCTACCACCGAACTTTTCTTCGACCAGCTGCGCGTTCCCGCGGAGAATCTGATCGGCGAGGAAGGCAAGGGCTTCGGCTATATCCTCGACGGTATGAACGCCGAACGTATCCTGATTGCAGCCGAATGCATCGGGGATGCGCGCTGGTTCATCGATCGCGCCAGTGGTTACGCGCGTGACCGCGAAGTGTTCGGGGCGGCGATCGGCAAGAACCAGGGCATCCAGTTTCCAATCGCGCGCGCATGTGCAGACCGAGGCGGCCGCATTAATGGTCGATAAGGCCTGTCGTCTGTTTGACGCTGGTGAGGCCTGTGGTTCTGAGGCTAATATGGCGAAATTACTGGCCGCCGACGCGTCCTGGGCGGCGGCGGATATGTGTCTGCAAACGCATGGCGGTTACGGGTTCACGGTCGAGTATGATGTAGAGCGCAAGTTCCGTGAAACCCGGCTTTACCAGGTCGCACCGATTTCGACCAATCTTATCCTGTCTAATATTGCAACCCATGTACTTGGCCTACCCAAGTCATTCTAATGCTGAAGTTTGATCAACTGCTGGTGGTTTCGCTGGAACAGGCGGTGGCGGCACCGTTTTGTTCGAACCGACTCGCGCATGCCGGCGCGCGCGTAATAAAAATCGAACGTGCGGAGGGCGATTTTGCACGCGGTTACGATAGCGTGGTGCAGGGGGAATCGGCTTACTTTGTCTGGCTGAACCAGGGCAAGGAATCGCTGCAGCTGGATATCAAACAGGAAGAGAACGCCGGGTTGCTGCATCGGATTCTGGCGCAGGCGGACGTGTTTATTCAAAACCTGGCGCCCGCCGCGGCGCAGCGCGCGGGCTTCGGCAGCGAGGAATTACTCGATCGTTATCCTCGACTGATCTGTTGCGATATTTCGGGTTACGGCTATCAGGGTGAATACAGTGCAATGAAGGCTTATGACCTGCTGGTGCAGTGCGAGTCGGGAATGGCCTCGATCACCGGCACGCCTGAAGCGCCGGGAAGGATAGGGGTTTCGGCCTGTGATATCAATTGCGGTCAACAGGCTTACGCGGCAATCCTCGAAGCCCTGATCGAACGCGAGCAGAGTAACAAAGGCTGCGTGATCAAGGTGTCATTATTCGACGGTATGGCCGAGTGGCTGGCGGTACCGCTGCTGCATTACGACTATAGCGGCAAGATTCAACCACGCGTGGGCATCAACCACGCCACGATCTCGCCTTATGGCGCTTATCGCTGTCGCGACGGTCTCGATATCGTGCTTGCGATTCAAAACGAGCGCGAATGGGTCAATTTTTGCGAGCGGGTACTCGGTAACCTGGGCCTGGTCGACGATGCCAGGCTCGAATCCAATCAGGCGCGGGTTGAAAACCGGGCATTTGTCGATGAACTCATAAGCGGAGTATTGTCACAGCTCGATCAGGCTGAAGCCGCTGAACTTTTGCGCCAGGCCGGCATCGCCTACGGCCGTGTTAACGATATCGCCGGCCTGTCGCGGCATCCGCAATTACGTCGCGTGAAGGTCGAGACGCCGGCTGGAGACGCGCAGGTGGTCGCGGTTGCGGCGATTCGCTCCGACCGGGCTGAAACCTTGCGCAGGGTACCGTCCATCGGTGAGCACAGTGCGGCGATTCGCAACGAATTTGCAAAGGGGTAAAAAAAATGGAAACCATAGACTGGAATGACTTCGAAAAAGTCGAATTACGTGTCGGTACCATCGTCGAGGTAGAAGATTTCCCTGAAGCACGCAAGCCGGCATACAAGCTCAAGATAGATTTTGGTGATGAAATCGGACTGCGTAAGTCGAGCGCGCAGATAACCGATATCTACGCTAAGGAAGATCTGCTCGGGCGCCAGATTGTCGGCGTGGTGAATTTTCCAGCCAAGCAAATAGGCCCGATTCGTTCGGAGTGCCTGGTGACCGGTTTTCACCGGCAGGACGGCGCGGTGGTGCTGGCGAAACCGGATAGCGAAGTACACAACGGCGCCAGGCTGGCATGAGCCAAACTGGTATATAATGACCGGGTTATTGATTCTTTATTTTGGGAAAATCAACATGCTTGTAAAACATTTTGCGCAGTGCCTGTTAATTGCGGTGATGGCCATTGGAATCAACCTGCCGAGTCAGGCCGCAATGGTGGGAACCACGCAACTGCTGGCCAGTGAGCTTGCCGCAGATTCTGCTGGCATCAACACTAAGCGTGACTGGATCACGCAGCAGCTGGTAGTTGGCGGAGTCGATAATGCCGTTGCAAGATTGCGCGTCGCGGCCCTGACCGACACACAGGTACTCGAAATTCATCAACACATCGACAAGGAACCCGCCGGTGGTAATAGCACGTTGATCATTATATTTTTGATCTTGGTGATCACCGAATTGTTGGGCGTTACCGATATCGTTCCCAACTGGCCTGCTAATTAATTGAAACTCGACGGCAAACGCGCACGGCTGGTTGCCTGCGCGTTATTATTACTCGTTTATCTCGGCGGCTGCGCGACTTCTCCGCAAACGCGCCTGCTGCTCGATAACCCGCCCGATATTCCGCCGCGGGTGGAATTGATCGAGGTCCCGTTTTTCCCGCAGCAGCAGTATCACTGCGGCCCGTCGTCGCTAGCCAGTGTCATCAACTATCGCGGTACCCCGGTGGAACCTGATCAGATTGCACAAATGATTTACGTGCCCGGTTTAAAGGGTAGTCTGCAGGTCGAGGTGGAGGCCGCGACGCGGCAGTTTGATATGTTACCGGTGCAGCTCGATGGCAAACTGGAATCGCTGATGCGTGAACTTGCCGCGGGTAATCCTGTTTTTGTTTTACAGAACCTGGGACTGGATTCAGTTCCGGTGTGGCACTACGAAGTGGTTGTCGGTTATGACTTCGAAGAGCGTATTGTTATTTTGCGCTCGGGAGTCAATGCCAGGGTGTTGCGCTCGTTCGCCCTGTTCGAGAAAACCTGGCAGCGGGCCGATCACTGGGCGCTGGTGGTCGTGCCGGTAGATTCGATTCCCGTCACCGCAGGTGCCGATGCTTACCTTGGTGCGGTTACGGGTCTGGAAGAGGTGGGCAGGATTGAAAGCGCGAATCATGCCTATGCGACCGCGTTGCGACGCTGGCCTGATAATCTGCTGGCAAATACGGGGCTAGGTAACTCCTACTATGCGATGGGAGAGTTTGTCGCTGCCGAAACGGCTTACCGGGCCGCGCTCCGGATCGATCCACGAAAGGCGGAAGTATGGAACAATCTTGCCTATGCGCTGGCCCAGCTTGGGCGGCATGAATCATCGATGGACGCGATCGGTCGGGCGCTCGAACTCGATCCCGATAACCGGAATTTCAAGAACAGTTACGACGAGCTTGCAAACTGGTAGCACCACGGGTTAAATCCGCGGCATTTGTCTGCCTTGCACGATCTTGTTAACGCCGCGATTTCTTTCGCCGAGCAATGGCGTATCTTCGCCGTCGGTAATCATCGTTATTGCACCATTGTTGTCGACGTAAAAGTGGCAACTTGGTTTTTTCCAGTTCCCGAGCTGGATGCATACGGTACCGTTATCATAAACCTGCCAGGTCCCTTTGGATCTTACTTTACGCCAAATGGCTTCCATTTCCCCGTTCGGATTATAGTATCCGGTCCCTTCGCGCCAGGTTTCGGTATTTCCGGAAATATGGGCTCGCGCCTGCTCCCCGTTCAACCGGGTGACGCCGGGCTCGCTTAGTATCCGCGGCGGAGCTTTCTCACAGGCTGCAAGACCGAGGGCCAGTAGAAATACAGCAGCCATGCTAGTTATTTTTTTCGGTCCTGCTGTCTCAATACTCCAGCGTATAAACCTGTATCGACTCATAGTGATTCGCTCCGATCGGGGTCGATCGATTTTAACATCTGCTTGATTAGCGGGGCTACGCCAAAGTTCCAATTAAATTGCGTCGATACTGGTAGCTCTGAATCCTGATTACGCATCGCTTTTAACTGACAGGAAAAATAGTTTGTAAGAAGTGTCACTTGTTGCGAGGCCTGGCGAAAAATACAAAGGGGACCGCCAATGGTCCAAACAGCAGGCCCATGGTTACCCAGAACAGCACATTGGACTTTCTGCTTTTGGCAACCGAGTAACACACGTAGACACACAGTGCACTAAACGCTAACAAGGCGATTGAAAGAGTCACGCTTTATTACCTCCTGCAAGATTTCTCGCAAGGGTCACCCGTTAAATGCCTCCCGTCAATAGCCTGCAAGGCTTGCCGCGAAAATCGTATGAAATTCTGCTGCAATCCTCAGCGGAGAACTGACCATTGATAAAGTAAGTATGAGACTGGCGGTGGTCCGCAGTATCGGGATGACAGCTACTATGGGTGACGCCTAATCGGGTAGCTGGATGTAGATATCGCCGTCATGGATTTGCACCGGGAAGGTTTGCAGGTCAACACAAACCGGGGCGCTGAGTGCCTTACCGCTGCGCACATCGAAGCGCCCCTGGTGCAGTGGGCACTCGATTACATTGTCGATGACGATACCGTCGGCGAGCGGCTCTTCTTCATGGGTACACATACCGTCACTGGCGAAGAAGCCGTCGATCGTGTGATAAATTGCATACTCGTGGCCATTGATCTCGAACGGCATAACGTCTTCTACATCGAGTGCGGCGGCTGGCCCAACGCGTTGCCAGTCTGGACCGGGTGTGTTCATACTCATTCTCCTCGAACGATTAGCCGATAGTGATGGATTTACCCTGGTTGCTCATCGGTAACTTGCCGAGGCTGCGCGCAACGATCGTTTTCAGTACGCGGTAATTGGTCAGGAAAAATCCGGGGTCGGGTTCGGGCAACTGATTCCTTACGGCTTCGCCAAGCGCGGGTAGAGCGTGAAAGGGCACCGTCGGGTACATATGGTGTTCGACATGGTAGTTCATGTTCATGTAAATAAAGCGGCTGAAAGCGTTGGTGCTGAAAGATCGAGTCGAACGGCGCAGGTCCAGCTGGTCTTCCTCCATATCGACATGCTGAATAATCGTATAGAGGAATAAAACCGGATTGCCGAGCACGCGCGGCAACACCAGGTACCAGAACAGGTAGTCGGCTCCGAGTAAAATGGCGAGTGCAATCGCCAGGTAAACCGTCAGGAATGCCCGCGCTCCCCATTTCAATTTCGGCAATTCGCTGGTCGGGGTAAATGCGCGTACCTGGTCGCTATAACTCCCCAGGGCGTTGGCGTACATGGCTTTGCTGATGAAAACAAAATACCCGATACCGCTAATTTCGAGTAGCCAGCCCTTGAATGTCATCGGGGTTTCGAACGGCATCTGCGCGTCGAGTCCATTGATCCAGGTATAGCTGTGGTGCCGGGCGTGCGCATAACGGCGATAATGGGGTTCTTCGAAGTAAATCAACGACGAAATCCAGAACAGGGTTTCGTTGATCCAGCGGCTACGAAACGCGGTGCCGTGCGCGCATTCATGCGACAGCGCGTAGGCCGGCACGGCAATTGCACTGCCGTAGATGAACAGCATCGGAATGAACCAGGCGCTACCCTCGGAGAGATAAAGCAGATAGCCGGTAACCAGCAGCAACGCGATCCACTGTCCGAGCCAGACCAGGCCGGGACAATCCGAGCGCCTGGTTAACTGCTTGTTCAACTGCCTGTTAATAGACACCCCGGAGGACGCGGCGTTGGTAGGTGCAGGTATGTCGGCGGCTTTATGCATCGTCGGCTATAGCTTGTAATCGGGTTCTTCGCGATCAAGGATAGTGCGTATTTCGCGCAGGTGGGCGTCGCAAAATCCGACCCTGTCCATGTAGTCTTCCCACTGTAGCGCCGTTTTTTCCGCGACTGCGTCGCTGACGATGCGCAGTGGCTTCTGCGTCATCAGCGCCTTGATATAATTTTCACAGGCTCGCTCGAAGTAAAACAGTTCGTCGAAGGCGCGTGCAATGGATTCGCCGATAGCCATTACGCCGTGGTTACCCATAATCACGATGCGATTGCTACCTACGCCGGCAGAGAGTCGCTCGGCCTCGTCGCCAAGCCCCATGCCATCAAAACCGTCGTCGACCGTGACCCGATTAAAGTAACGCATGCTGTTCTGGTCGATCGGCGGCAGGCAGTCCTGTTGGATCGAAGCCAGAACCGTGGCATAACGTGAATGCACATGCAGTACGCATCGCGCCTGTGGCACATTGCGATGCGTTGCGCCGTGTATGGCCCACGCAGTCGGGTCCGGTTTGTCGGGCCGGTCCATGTCGACTTCTTCACGCGCGTTAAGCAGCAACAGTTCGCTGGCGCGGATACTGGAAAAATGACGGCCAAAGGGATTGATCAGAAACTGATTACCATCATCCGATACCGCGTAACTGAAATGATTGCCCACGGCTTCATCCATATCAAGACGTGCAGTCATGCGAAAAACCGCGGCGAGATTGATGCGGTCTTCGTAGTGCGGATCGTTTTCGGGGGTGATCGAACTGGTATCAACAGCAGATATAGGCATACCGATCTCCGGGTGTCTGGGTTGGTGACAAATTAAAGCGCAGCCCCGACGGCTGGACAAACAATATATTCTGACCCATAGTATTAGTTCAGCTAATATCTAACTTATGCATGGAGTCGAGTGCGAGATTTACCCCCCCTGCAGTGGTTACGAGTGTTCGAATCTTCGGCACGCCACCTGAGTTTCACCCAGGCGGCTGATGAATTGAACGTGACCCAGTCGGCCGTCAGCCAGCAGATCAAGCTACTGGAGAACTTCGTCGGCGAAGCGCTGTTTATCCGCGGAGCGAGATCCCTGCAGTTAACTAACGCCGGCAACACCTACCTGCCGGATATCCAGAGCGCGTTGCGTATTCTGCGACAAAGTACGCGCTCGAACTTCGTCCGCTCCGATGCGGATAGAATAACTATTCGCAGTAACTGGTCGTTCAGCGTGCTGTGGCTGACACCGCGGATTGCGTCATTCATGCAGACTAATCCCGGTATTTCGCTAAACATCGTGCCGGCTATCTGGGAGACTGATTACAGCGCTAAATCGGACGATATCGAAATTCGGTTCGGCACCCGATCCGGCAGGGAAGATGAATATCTGTTAAGCCAAAGGATGTCCTGCTTCCCCCTTTGCGCTCCGTCACTGGCGGCGCAGATATCGAGACCGCAAGATCTGTTCAAGTTTGGTCGCATCAATTCACTGGGTGCGGCCACGCCCTGGGACAGTTTTTATGAACTTTGCGAGGTAAAACCCCCGGATGGCTTACAGCAATCCGAGCTCAGCACGCACGGCTATATGTTGGCAGTTGAAATGGCGCGATGTAAGCTCGGTGTCATGCTTGGCCTGTCATTCATTTCCGATGCACTGCTTGCCAGCGGTGACCTGGTGCGCCTGTTTGATGTCGAACTGGAAATTCCGGAAACCTATTACCTGAAAGCCGATCGCAGCCGCCTGTCGGATAACGAGAACAAATTCTGTGACTGGTTGCTGGTACATGGCGGTGTTGCCTGAATGAACCATTTCGCACACCTGGTGCTGGCGCAACCGACCGTTGAATCGACGGTAGGCAACCTGCTCGGTGACTTTGCGCGTGGTGTCGATCAGGCTTCCCTGCCGGCCGCGGTGCAGGCCGGACTACTCAATCATCGCGCAGTTGACCGGTTTACCGATGCGCATCCCCTGGTGCTCCGGATGAAGCGGAGTTTCGGTGCCAGGAGGCGCCGCTTTGCAGGGATCGCGCTCGATATCTATTTCGATCATCTTTTAATCAATCACTGGGACAGATTTGAAGAGCGCAGCCTGGATGAGCTGATCAGCGAGCTGTATCGGCGTATGGCCGAAGGCCGGGAAATGATGCCGCATGACGATATGCAACGCGTAACCAAACGCATGATCGAATACGACTGGTTTGGTTCCTACCGCCACATTGATGCCGTTGCCGAAGCGCTCGATCGGGTTGCCGGGCGCATACGCTTTGCTAATGATTTCGATAATGCCATCGAGGATTTACAGCGCAGCCACGAAATGATTGAGCAGGGTTTTCTCGAGTTTTATCCGCAGTTGCAGCGGCACGTAACCGAGCAGGCGATCGAGCCGGCTTAACAATCGATAACTTTGCCCGGGTTCATTATGTTCTGCGGATCGAGCGCTGTCTTGATTGCTTTCATTGCGTCCACGGCGCCGTCACCATGTTCGTTACGCATGTGTTTCAGCTTGCCCATACCGATCCCGTGTTCGCCGGTACAGGTGCCGCCCATGTCGAGGGCCCTTTGCACCATACGCTTATCGAGCTCCAGCGCCTTCTCGAACATCGCGTCATCATCAGGGTCGATAAATATAGTGGCATGAAAATTACCATCTCCGACATGCCCGATAACCGGCGCATACAAACCTGAGGCCGTAATATCGGCCTGGGTCTGGGTAATGCAATCCGCGAGTCGAGAAATGGGGACACAGACGTCAGTGACGTAGCCACGATACCCGGGGTGAACCGCGAGACCGGCATAGTAGGCATCGTGTCGTGCTCGCCATAGCTGGTTGCGATCCTCTTCCTGCTCCGCCCACTGAAACCCGGTCGCGCCAAAATCCTGTGAAATTTCATCGAACATCTGTACCTGTTCGGCGACCCCGGCGCGGGTACCATGGAACTCGAGAAACAGCGTGTCGAGTTCAGGGTAGCTGGTTTTGCTGTAGGCATTTATTGCTTTCATGTAAGCGCTGTCGACAATCTCGATGCGCGCCATCGGGATTCCCATCTGAATGACCTGGATCGTCGCTTCCGCCGCCGATTGCACATCCGGAAAATTGACCATCGCAGCCGAAATTGCCTCGGTCAGACCGTGAAGTCGCAGGCTGATCTCGGTAATGATACCCAGAGTTCCCTCGGAGCCGACGAACAAATGTGTCAGGTCATAGCCGGCCGACGATTTGCGCGCGCGGGTTCCGGTGCTGATGATTTCGCCACTCGCGGTAACCACGCTCAGGCCAAGCACGTTTTCCCGCATGGTGCCGTAGCGTACCGCGTTGGTGCCGGGGAGGCGCGGGTCGCCGTCATGCCGCCGATCGAGGTATTGGCGCCGGGATCGATGGGGAAAAACAAACCGGTATCGCGCAGGTATTGATTCAATTCACGTCGTGTTACCCCTGCCTGCACGCGACAGTCCATATCTTCGCTGTTCACCTCGAGGATTTGATTCATCTGGCTGGTGTCGATACAAATGCCGCCATTGACGGCCTGTACCTGGCCTTCCAGCGAAGTGCCGGTACCAAATGCAATTACCGGCGTTGCCGACGCCGCGCAAAGTCTTACTATTGCCGCCACTTCCTCGTTACTGCGGGCGAAACATACCGCGTCGGGCGCCTTCACCGGATGCCAGGATTCACCGTGGCCGTGTTGCTCGAGCACCGAGCTGCTGGTTGAGATACATTCGCCGAGCATGGTGCGCAATTCCTCGATTAGCGTATCCCTGACGGGGACCCTGGAAGCAGTTTGAGCCATGGCTTGAAACCTGCGTGTGTTATGTGAACCATCGATTATGCTACAGGTAGTAAATTTTATCACGCGGACCGATATGGTCGGCCTTGTTTAAGTTTCGCGATTTTCCCCCGGACCCCACGCAGGCTTTTAGATCGTTTGCTTTGCAGTTATTCCAGTAGCGGTCGCGGCCTGGCTGCATGGCAAAATTGACATTGATGCCTATACTCGTTGTCTACATCACGAAATAGCCAACAGAATAATTAAATGCCGATTATTGAGTCGCTGGTAATAGCGCGACCGCTACAAAAATCAGATGCTGGATCTTCCAGCTTGACCCGGGAAGAACTCGAAGCCGAACTGGCCAGGTTGCGGCGTCGCGAAACCCTGTTTGATGCCACTGAAAGGGCCGCAAAGATAGGTTACTACGAATGGGATTATGAAACCGATCGGCTTGTGTCCTGCTCCACAGAGTATGCCGCCATGTTCGGCATGACCGTCGAAGCGGTAATGGTGTCGCAGGATAGCTGGCAAAAAACACTGCAGTATATCCATCCCGACGATCACGAACGCTACAGGCAAGCTGCAAAAGAGCTACGTGATAACCGTTCGCTCAGTATTGATTACCGCATTCTGCAGGACGACGGTTCGCTAAGGCATGTGCGCGAGTTCGGCATTGTAGTGGTCGATGATAACGATATTGCGCGCGGCAGCTTCGGTCTGCTGCAGGATATTTCCGAACAGGTGAAACACGACCGCGACCTTGAATACCGTGATGAGCTTGCGCGTCAAACAGAGGCAATCACCGATATCGGTCACTTTATCTACGACGAGGAAGAAGAGCGCTACCTTTATCTCAGCGAAGGTTGCGCGCGAATCTATGGCAGTACTGTTTCGGCTTACAAGGAAAAGATTAACAGCGTTGAGGATGATCTTGCAGATATCGTGGCAGAAGATCGCAACCGGGTTAAGGAAGAGTATCGGCATTACATCGAGAACGGTCAGGATTGTGCGCTCGAATATCGAATAAAGCGTACCGATGGCGCGGTACGATGGGTACGCGAACTCACTACAGCCAAGCTGATAAAAAACGGGCTCGTTAAACAGACGCTCGGAGTAGTGCAGGATATCACCGAGCGGGTCGAGCGCGAGCAGGAACTGATGTTCAAGGACGCGATGGCCAGCCAGGCGGAGGCCATCACTGATATCGGCTACTTCCTCTTCGATGAACTGGAGAACAGGCATCTGTTTGTAAGCCCCGGCCAGGCGCAGATCGTTGGCCTGGGCGTCGAAGAGTTTATGCGCGAGATCCGCTCCAACGAGGATTACTTTAATTTAGTCTACGAGGAAGACCGTGATCTAGTCCGGCAGGCTTACCAGAACGTACTGAATAACCGTGATGGTTGGGAAATCGAATACCGCGTGCGTCGTCCCGACGGTGATTTACGATGGGTTCGGGAAGTAGGCCGGGCGCATAGGAGAAAGGGTGGTGAAGTCGAACAAACGATAGGCGTGTTGCAGGATGTGACCGAACAGAAAAAAAGAGCAGGAATTGAGATACAAGGACGCGCTGGCCAACCAGGCTGAAGCGATTACCGATATCGGTCACTTTATTTACGATGAAATTAAACGCAAGTACCTGTTCGTAAGCCCGGGCCTGGCGAACATTTTCGGTATGAATGTGAACGATATGATCATCAAGATCATGTCCAGGGAAGGGGAAATGATGACGATCCACGCCGATGATCGCGACCGCGTGCGGCGCGCCAATGACAAGTTCATGGCCGAAGGTGGCAGTTGGCAGGTTGATTATCGCTTGCTGCGTGGCGACGGAGAAGTTCGCTGGGTGCGTGAAATGGGTCGGGCGCTGTTGATGACGCATGGAATTCCTGAACAGACCATTGGAGTAATATAGGATATAACCGAGCAGAAAAGCGCGGAGCAGGCAATCATCCAGGCAAAGGATAACCTTGAGCAGCAAGTGGTCGAACGCACCCGGGAACTTGCCAACACGGTCCAGCAGTTGCAGGTGGAAATCGAACGACGCAAAGAGATCGCCGCTGAGCTTGATTTCCTCGCCAACCATGACGCGCTCACCGGGTTGCCAAGCTTACGGCTATGCAAAGACCGGCTCGATCAGTCGTTGGCGGAAGCGCGACGAAATCGTCAGACTTCGGCGGTAATGTTTCTCGACCTCGACGGATTCAAGACCATTAACGATCAGCATGGTCATGAATTCGGTGACCTGGTTTTGAAAGCTACCGCGGATCGCATCAAGACTGAAATTCGCGAAACAGACACCGTCGCGCGTATCGGTGGTGACGAGTTCGTCATTATTCTCTCCAGCCTGCCAGAAATAGAAATTGCAAATCGAATTGCTGCCAACGTAATCGAACAGATTGCGCGGCCGTTCGAGGTGAAGAACACCGAGGTCTTGATCAGTGCGAGCATCGGTATTTCGCTGTATCCACAAAATGGCACCACTGCCGAAGCGTTGATTCGTTCAGCCGACAAGGCGATGTACCAGATAAAACACCAGGGCAAGAACAGTTTCGGATTCAGCGCCAGTCGCGATTCCGGCTAGATCCCGCCAGGCATGTTTCCCGAGACGGTATTGCCCCGGCCATTTGGCGATCTATAAGCGCCAGGCCGACCAAAACCGGTTCTGGGCAACCGGGTCGAAGCGGGATAAAAAGCTCGTACTGATTGTTACCAGCAGATAAGCTCGGCGCTTTGATTTGTCCGGAGCTGCGCCTGCATGGCTCGCTATCAAACCAATAACCTGCTTGGCATTGGCCTGATGATGCTGGCGATGCTGCTGTTCGAAGTCATGGATGCGGTCGCCAAATGGCTGGTAAGCGCGGATATGTCGGCAATCCAGGTAATCGCGATACGCAGCTGGATGATGTTGGTGATGATTCTGGCGATTCTCGGAATCAGGGGCGAACTGGCCGAGCTCGCCACCAGGAAGCCCCTGCAGCACGCCTTACGCGGGTGTATCGGTTTCTTTGCCCCCTTCACATTTTTTACCTCACTTAAATTTCTGCCGCTGGCAGATGCCACCGTGGTTTTCTTCAGCTCTACCTTTGTGTTGACCGCGGCTTCGGCATTGTTCCTCAAGGAAAGCGTCGGCATTCATCGCTGGTCTGCGGTCGTGATTGGTTTCGTCGGCGTCGTGATCGCGATGAATCCGCAGGGAGAGGGGGGCTCAACGCCTACCTGCTGGTGCTGGTTGCAACCACGATTTACGCGATGATTTTTATCTCCGGCAAGCGCCTGTCCACGACCGACTCGGTGATTTCGCTGGTCTTTTCGCTGCAACTCGGCATGGGATTCATGGCGACGCTGATGCTGCCATGGGTATGGGTTCCGCTCACGCTGGTGATGTTGGCACAACTCATGCTGATGGCGGTGATTGCGCTGGCGGCGCACTATCTCTTCGCGGCGGCTTTCGCGCGAGCGGACGTATCCGCGCTGGCACCGTTTGAGTATACTGCGCTGGTATGGGCGACCCTGATTGGTTATGTCATCTGGCTCGATATCCCATCAGTCGAAGTCTGGATCGGTGCAGCGATCATAATCAGCTGTGGACTCTATGTCATTCACCGTGAATCGTTAAGACATCGGGCCGAGACAACCAATCGTGTGGACTAGCGGAGGGTCGAAGCGGCGCATGGCACTGTCATCGAGTTTGATCAACGAGCATCGCGATCATCCCGCGCTCGGGATCTGGAGCTTCATCGGCAACCTGTTGTTGATGGCGCTACTCAGCGCCGCGGTGCGCGAACTGGTCAACCGTGACTATCCGCTAAGCGAGGTATTGTTGTTTCGCTATTTATTCGCCAGCGGTTTTTTCTGGATTATTCTTTTATCGACGGCCGGTCTTGCAGGGCTGGCCACGCGAAGGCCACTAGATCATGCGATTCGCAGCATTAGCGGCATTGTTAGCCTCGGTCTGCTGTACTTCGCGATCACCCGTATCCCGATCGCCGATGCTACGGCACTCTCCTACGCGGCGCCTATTTTTATTACCGTGTTATCCATTTTTCTGCTCGGCGAGGTCATTGGCCTGCAGCGTTGGCTCGCGGTTATCGCAGGTTTTATCGGGGTCCTGCTCATCGCCCGACCCGAGGCAGATGGCCTGAATATTGGCGTGATTGCCGCGGCGGGGTCGGCTTTAACCGGCGCGCTGGTGGCAATCTGGTTGCGCAAGCTCAGTAGTAGCGAGAAGTCGGTCAGCATCGGGATTTACTACAATAATCTCGGCAGTCTGGTCTGCCTGGCCTGGGTGTTATTGTCTGGATGGCTGGCTCCGCGTGGCGCCGACCTGTGGCTTCTGCTGGGATTCGGGCTTGGCTGCGGTATGCAGCAATGGCTACTAACGGTTTCGTTTCGCTACGCGGAAGCAAGCCTGCTGGCTCCTTTTGAGTACCTGGCGATGGTGTTCGCCGCGATCGTGGGTTTTGTTTTCTGGGATGAAGTAACGGTAGTGACAACCTGGGTCGGAGGTGCAATTATCGCCGCGAGCGGCCTGTTTATCTTCATGCGCCGGCAAAAACGCAAGCCATCGACCAGGCCGGCCAATGCAGTCGTCATTGAGTAACAAATCACTGACGCTACTGGCTTCCATGCTGGTCACCTTCGTGCTTGGTTCGGTGCACGCGTTTTCGGTATTTATCGTGTCTTTCGAAGCACTGCTCGGGCTGCCACGTTCCGATATCAGCTTGATCTATTCCTTCGCCCTGGTGGCGATTACACTGGCAGTTTTACTCGGCTACCGGTTTTATAACCTGCTTGCTGCCTGGTGGCTGATCTTTATTACCTGTTCAATCGCCGCCGCGGGACTAATGCTGGCCGCAAATGCGATGAGTTGGTGGATGCTCTTTGCCGGCTACAGCCTGGCATTCGGCTTTTGTAACGGTGTCGGCTACGGCTTCAGCCTGCAACTGGTCGGACGGGTGATGCCGGAAATCAAGGGATTCGCGATGGGTGCGGTCACCGCGGCCTATGCCGTGGGTTCGATTGCTTTCGCCAAATTATTTGCCTGGCGCATTGCGCTGGTCTCGGTAGAGTCGGCATTGGTTTCGCTGGCGATTGCTATTGTCGGCTGTGGCACGATTGCCGCAATCATGCTGCGTCTGGCCCACGCCAGCTATGGTGAAGCACATTTCGATGATAACCAGAGACAACCAGCCCGGGATCGGCGTAAGGTCGTCCAGTTCTGGTTCGCATATTTGAGCAGTGTATTTGCGGGCTTGATGGCTATCGGGCATGCGGCCGGCATTGCATTGTCCAAAGCGGCGAGTACCGAACTCGCCACCCTGGCGGCGATCGCCATCGGAATCGGCAGCGCGATTGGCGGATTTCTCGCGGGGTGGCTGGTCGACCGCTGGCCGGTGAATCGTTTCCTGGTCGCGCTGCCGTTGTTGTCGGCGTTTGCGTTGCTCGGCATCGGCGCCGCAGAAAGCGCATCAGTCGTGGTCATATTGCTGTCCCTGGTCGGATTCTCTTACGGATCGCTAATTGCCGTTTATCCGGTGGCGATATCTAATTATTTCTCGGCGCGAGGCCCGCAAGTTTACGGCCGCGTATTTATCGCCTGGGGTTTTACCGGGCTGGCTGCACCCTGGAGCGCGGGACTGGTTTACGACCTGCGCGGAGATTATCAACTGGCTATGCTGTTAGCCGCCGCGATAGCAATTTTGTCATCGTTCTGCGCGGGAATTTTCAGGCTCGGGAATTCCCCTGGCAACGGGATTCCCCGCATCGGTTAAAGCGATTAACACGGTTGCATGGTTGCGGCCGATGATGTTCCAATCGGCGTATGCAGCAACATTCAAATTTACTGGGCTGTCTATGGATGGCGGCCGGGGGGCTGCTGTTTGTCGCCGTGACTGTACTGGTGCGCTACCTCGGCTCCGATATGCCGGCGGTCGAGGCAGCTTTTATTCGCTACCTGATCGGAGTTTGCCTGTTGCTGCCGATGATCTGGCGGCTGCACTGGCGGGGTATCGGGCCGGGCAGGTTCAAGCTCTACTTTTTGCGTGGCATCCTGCACGGTATCGCGGTGATGCTATGGTTTTTTGCGATGGCGCGAATTCCGTTGGCAGAAGTGACCGCGATCGGCTTCTCGACGCCGGTGTTCACTGCCCTGGGTGCGATCCTGATTTTCAACGAACAGGTCAGGATGCGTCGCATGCTTGCGATCCTGGCCGGATTTGTCGGCACGTTGATCATCCTGCGGCCCGGTTTTCAAACCATAGAGGCCGGTTCGCTGGCGCAGTTGATTGCGGCTTTTTGTTTCGCCGGTTCTTTCTTGTTTACCAAGCAGATGACGAAGAGCGCCGGCTCGGGTGAGATCCTGGTGATGCTGACTATTTTCTGTACGCTAACCCTGTTGCCTGGCGCCATCTACTACTGGCGTGAACCAACGCTGCTGGAAGTCAGCTGGTTGGCCCTGGTCGCGGTATTCGCCACTGCCGGGCACTATGCGATTACGCGCGCGATCGCTTATGCACCACTCACGGTTACCCAGCCGCTCTCATTTTTGCAGCTGGTGTGGGCGATAGTTTTTGGTTACTGGTTATTTGACGAAGTTCCGGACAGTTGGGTTATCTTCGGTGCGTCGATCATAGTGGCCGCGATCAGTTATCTCACGCATCGCGAAGCCGTGGCGGCACGCCGCCGCAAGATGCTGGCCGCCGAGTCGTCATCACCGGTTTAATTCAGTGCCGCATCGAGCGCCTGCAAGATCCGGCTAACGTCATTCTGGTTGGCGTAGTGCACCAGCGATAGCCTCACCACGCCGTCCTCCGGATCGATACCGAGGTCGCTAATCAACCGGTGCGCGTAAAAGTTGCCATGCTCGCTGCCGATTCCGGCATCCTGAAGTTTGTGGGTCAATGATGCCGAGCTTTGCCGCAAGGGTTTAAAGGCTATGGTCGGGGCCCTGTCGTTGTCATTGGCGTGAGTTTTACCGAGCAGGTACAGATCCTTGTGCCGATGTATAAAATCCAGTAGAGGTGCGGCCAGTTCATTTTCATGCTGCAGTATCAACTGGTGGATATCATCGAGCCGGTGGTTGCGGGATTTGTCGGTAGCGCCAAAATGATGTTGATGCAGGTCATCGAAATAATCCAGCACGCCGGCGCAGCCCGCAACCTGCGCATGCTGCGGTCCCGCCGGGTTGAAATCCTTGGCTGGATTGCCGGCATTAAAATAGTGCGCCTGCGATGTCATATCTCCGTGGGCTTCCGCACTGACATAGAGCGGACTTTGATGCGGGCCAAAAACTTTGTAAAGACTGAATGTGTAGGCATCGACGCCCAGCGATTTCAGATCGGAGACATGATGCGGGGCGTAGGCGACAGCATCGATGAATACGCGTGCATTGCTGCCGAGTTTGATGGTTCTGACGATTTCGGCAACCGGATTAACCGTGCCGATGATGTTCGAGCAATGCGTGAAGAATACCCAGCGGGTATTGTCGCGCAGCAACGGCAGCAGCGTTTCGATGCTTAACAACCCGGTTTCGGGGTCTACTTCCCATTGCCGGAGCGTGGCGCCTTTTTCGTGCGCTTTTCGGCGCCAGACGCCGCTGTTGGCTTCATGGTCCTGGTTGGTAACGATGATTTCGTCGCCGGCATTCCACAGTTCGCCGATAGCTTGCGCCATGACATAGGTATTAATCGAGGTAGAAGGACCGATGGTCAGTTCGGCAGGGCTGATGTTGAGTGCCTCTGCCCAGCCGTTATAGGCGCGATCCATCGCTGCGCCAGCCTCGGCCGACGGCGAAAAGCGCGAGTAGGGTTGCACCCGTGTATGGTGATTGTAGTGTTCGAGTACCGTGTTGACCTGGTTGCAGACGTAGCTGCCGCCCGCGTTACAGGCAAAGACGAATTCTTCATCGTCGTTAAGCTGATCGAATTGCGATCTGACAAAGTCGATATCGAGTTTCATAATGATGTTCCGATGGAATTCTCTAATGGTGGTTGTTTTTATACTCGGCATAAACCGATTCAAAACGCATCAGGTTTTTGGCCGTGTAATCGGCGAAATCCATTTCGATCTTCGAATGAAGTTCCGATACCATCGACCACATGGTTTCGCGCAGTAACGATGCGCATTTCATCGCGTGATAACTGGCAAGTTTTGCCGGGTCGGGCTCTGTGCCGAAATATTGCCGCAGCATAAGCAGTTCCTGCGCAGCGTCAAGTTCATTATTCGATGCCAGGTTTGACAGGTCGAATAACGGGCTATTGAAACCCGCGTAATCGAAATCGATGAGCCAGATCCTGTCACCGTCGTCGATGAAATTAGCTGGCAGAAGGTCGTTATGACCGAACACGATTTCGACCGGACCTACCTCGGCTTCGAGCTCGAGGGCTGCTTTTGCCAGTTCAGGCAGGCGTCTGGCGTGAGCGCTTTCGCCCTGCATGAGCAGGTTCTGGTAATGACGTAGCACCTGGAACACCCAGAACATTACCGCTATCCCGTTGAAGTGTTGCGGCACCTGGTGATGGAAGCGTTTCAATAATTCGAGGATGCGCTGCAGATTGGCGTCGATGCGCACGTCGGCTTCGGTAAACACCCTGCCTTCGATGAAGCGGGTTACCAGGATACCGGTTTCGTGGTGTACCAGTTCCGGACTAACGCCAACCTTGAAAGCGGCCTGGCTGCTGGCAACCTCATTCGCCCGGGAGATCAGGTGAATCGGGTCATCTTCACCGAAACGCACCACGAACTGATCGCCGCCATCGGTAACCTTGAAGTTGAGATTGGTCATACCCCCACTTAACGGTTCGATGTCGATATTATTTTTCCAGCAGGACAGGGCCGTGATACGGGCTTTGACAGTTTCGTTCATGGAGCGGGTTATACCTCGATTCGATCGCGGCATGATAGCATCGACATCACTATGCGCAATCAGGCAAATCAATTCTTTAAGCGGGGCTGGTGCCGGTTTGCGCGCGACCCGATATTGCTGGATTGGGTCAATGCGAGCCTGGCATCGGCCCGCGCGACCGTGCAGGATCCGCAACAGGCAAAGTGGCTGCGGTACCAGGAGACCTGGTTTGCCGGCGTCAACGTATTACCCAACGACTCACAGGGTGCGGTTGCCGATAGCGGCCCGTTGCGTGGCGAGGTCGTAGATTTTATCGCAGCCCGGTTGAAGCTTGAAAACTTTAACTGGGATCGAGGCCAGGTTTCGGTTTGTTATCCGGGTTATCCGCAACCGATGGCGGGGGAATCGACCGGGAAGACACGTTATCGGCGTGAGCGCGATGCCGCGCATGTCGATGGTTTATTGCCCGAAGGTTCAGAACGGCGGCGCCATTTACGCGAGTACCACGGTTTTATTCTCGGGATTCCTATGGTCGAGTTTGATGCCGACGCGTCACCTTTCGTGGTCTGGGACGGTTCGCACGAAATTATGCGCAAAGCCTTTGCGCAGCGATATACGGGCATTCCAGCCGATCAATGGGGAGAACAGGATGTGACCGAGGTTTACCATGCAGCTCGCGAACAGGTGTTTGCCACCTGCGAGCGCAGCGAGATCCATGCCCGGCCCGGCGAGGCATTTCTTGCACACCGGCTGATTCTGCACGGCATGGAGCCCTGGCGCGACCACGCCATTGCGGGCGTCGATGGTCGTATGATCTGTTATTTCCGCCCCGCCCCGTTTGGACCTTACGAATGGCTGCATAATCCTTGAGATGGCTTTGAACCGGCCCGACCCTCGGGGTCAGACCACGTTTTTCGCCATACAATTCAACCTTCGCTCGGGAAATACCGAAAACCGTGCTCGGACCCCCTCGAAGAATAGAGAGGAATTACGTGTCAGGTAAGCACTACGGATCCGGTGGGGGTATCGATACTGGCCGACAGGTAAGGAGTCTCGCTATCGGCAATCGCTTCGACGTCAACCAGGTGTCCGGCCCCCATTGCGTCGAGTCGCTCGGTTAGCCACCGCGGTCGGTTGTGATAGATGGTCAGATTCTGCAGCAAACAATCAAAATCGGCCATCTCCCGGGATGGATGCGGTGCACTGTGCCACTGGATGCAATAGGGTAACATCCCACCCGCGAGCAGGCGGCCATCGTCGGTCAGGCCGATTTCCCATTTGAGTTTGTCACGACTCAGCGCGGTCGGGGTACCGATATCGAATCCCGCACTATCTGCAAGCTCGCGGATATCAGCCGTATTCATCACCCAGGTAATTAGCCGCGGCCCCTGTTTGATGGCGGCGCGCAGCAGGCTGTCATCGAGTCCGAACCAGCGTGGACGCGTGGGCACCTCGGCTTCGGGATCGATTGCTATGACTTCGAGATAAGCGTCATTACCCAGTTGCATCAAGTGGTTATGAGTCCCCATGGTTCGATGAAATCCGCCTTTGGGAATTTCTATACCGAGACAGGAGCGCACGTAGTCGACACCCTATTCCAGGCTGTCCGCCGCGACAACGATATGATCGAGATTATTCATCCCGCTATGGTAGATTACAACGCTACCGGTTAACAGTATTACGCGGTAGAATTTCACCCCCCAAATCTGTCGCGAGGTAACCAATGAATATTTTAACCAATCGAATCGAGTACCCAGTCGGTGACAGCACCCATCAGGGGTACCTGGCTTATGATGATGAAATAGCGGCAAATCGTCCAGGGATCGTCATCGTGCACGAATGGTGGGGATTGAATGATTACATCGTCAGGCGCGCACATATGCTTGCGGAACTGGGTTACGTCGCCCTCGCTATCGATATGTATGGCGGCGGCCGGATTGCAGATAACCCCGATCAGGCCGGTGAGTTGATGAACGGTGTTCTGGGGGATATGAATACCGGCACTGCAGCGCTCAGGGCAGGTTACGAATTGTTGCTCGACCAGCCCGGTGTGGATTCAGAGCGAACCGCCGCGATTGGCTACTGCTTCGGCGGTGCGATGGTGCTGCACATGGCCCGCATTGGCTTACCGTTATCCGCGGTGGCGAGTTTTCATGGCGCGTTGGGATCGTTTCATACCGCTGCACCGGACAGCATCAAGGCCAGGATCCTGGTCAGCCATGGCTCCGCTGATTCGATGGTGACCATGGACGATCTCGAGGGTTTTAAACAGGAAATGGATACCGCCGGGGCCGATTACCAGGTATTGCTGCTGGAGGGCGCAAAGCACGGCTTCAGTAATCCACAGGCGGATGTCAACGCCGAAAAATATGGCATCGACCTCGGTTATCAACAACAGGCCGATGAAAAATCATGGGTAGCGATGCAGACTTTGTTTAACGGCGTATTCTGATGGCTATCGAAATAGACTTGAACGATGTGCGTCGTGATTACGAAGCGCATAATATCAGCCGCAAAGACATGGACTCCGACCCGGTCGTGCAGTTTGGGCGTTGGATGCAACGCGCCCGTGATCTGGAGCTGCTCGATGCCACCGCGATGACGCTGGCCACCGCGGATCCGGCAGGCAGGCCATCAGCACGCATCGTTCTGCTCAAGCATGTCGACGCCGACGGATTTACCTGGTACACCGATTCGCGCAGTTTGAAAGGGCAGCATATCGATGCCAACCCAAATGCCGCGCTGCTGTTTCACTGGCGTGATTTGAGTCGCCAGGTGCGGGTGCATGGGCGGGTTGAGTTGTTACCCGCGGATGATGCCGACAAGTATTTTCATATGCGCCCCGAGGGCAGTCGCTACAGCGCGGCCGCCTCGCGCCAGTCCGCTGAGGTGGAGAGTCGATCTCATCTGGAAGACGAAGTTTTGCGTTTGCGCGCGGCCTACCCGGATGGTGACGTGCCACGTCCGGACGGTTGGCTTGGTTATCGTTTGATCCCCGAGTATTTCGAATTCTGGCAGGGGCAGAGCAACCGGCTACATGATCGTATCGTCTATACGCCGATTGAAAACGCCTGGGTGATGACGCGGATCTCCCCGTAATGCTGATGCCCGCGCTGATCGCATTCGGGCATTTCGTGGCTTTTTTTTCGCTCGCAGCCGCCCTGGTGCTTGAGTTAGCACTGATTAGTGAATCCCTGAGTGTCGAAACGGCAAAAAGAATACGGCGTGCCGATCGAGTTGTTGGCATCATGGCGATACTGGTGCTGGTGTTTGGTTTCCTGCGCGTGATTTATTTTGAAAAAGGCAGCGAGTATTACTTTGGCAACACTTTTTTCCAGATCAAGCTCGGCCTGTTCTTCGTTGCGGCGCTGATTTCGCTGATCCCGACGCTGCAGTTTATGCGCTGGAACCACGAGCTCAAACAGGGGATTGCGCCCGATTTGACGAGTGCTTCGGTGAAACGATTGAAGAGTATCATTCACTGGCAACTGGTGTTGATTGGCGGCATTATGCTGTGTGCTTCGCTGATGGCCAAGGGATTCCGTGTTTAGCCGGGTCATGACCGGCTGATTATCGTCCCCTCGTTAACGCGGAAACTTCATAAATTATCATGCTGACAGAGGTCCTGCCGGTGCGGGACCAGGTATCGAGGAGGAAAGTATGCCCGAACAGAATAAAACCCTTAGCCTGGCGCAGGTAGACGATCTGGCGCGGCGTGCGCTGGGCGCATGCGGCGCGCATGGAAAGCAACTCGATCTGGCCGTGCAGTCGATAGTCGATGCGGAATGTGACGGTATTCGTACAGTAGGGCTTGGCTATCTGCCGCTTTACTGCGGACACCTGCAGGTTGGCAAGATTAATCGGGATGCTCAACCGATACACTCGCAGGTTGCACCATCGGCGTTGCGGTCGTTGGCCGATAGCGGTTTTGCGCATGCCGCTTTTGCCGAAGCCGAAGCCGATTTTTTTGCGCTGGCGAATACCCAGGGTATCGCTGCACTGTCGATTGTCGACTCGTACTCGGCCGGGGTGGTTGGCTGGTTCGTGCAGCGGATGGCCGGCGCCGGGTTGATCGGGCTCGGCTTTGCGAACTCGCCCTCGGCGGTTGCGCCGGCACCGGGCGCAAGCCCTTTTTTCGGTACCAATCCGATGGCATTTGCTATTCCACGGGATGGAAAAGAACCGTTGATAGCCGATATGGCAACCAGCCAGGTCGCGCTGGTAACGATCAAGAAGGCCGCGGCCGAAGGTAAATCGATTCCGACGGGTTGGGGGTATGACCAGGATGGTAACGATACCACCGATGCGGCCGCGGTAATAAACGGTGGTGCATTGGCGCCGGCCGGGGGTTATAAAGGCATGTTGCTCGGATTGCTGGTCGATTTGCTCGCTGGCGTGTTAAGCGGACCCAACTGTTCCTTCCAGGCGCCGGTGTTCAAGAATAATACCGGTGGCGAACCGAAGGTCGGACAGTTTTTTATCGCTATTTCACCGGGTGGGTTTACCCTGGGTGGGGACAGCGCCTACAGTCATCGACTGGAAACCATGCTCGGTGCACTGGAGGCAGAGCCGGGAGTGCGGTTGCCGGGTTCACGCCGTCATGAATTCAGATTAAGAGCCAAAACCGAGGGCGTCGAGGTAGCCGTCGAATTGATTGATAAGCTCGAGGCTTTCGCGGTCTCGGCCTGATCCAGGTAACGATTTTGTTATCAAATCGTTGGTCTGGCGATTATTTTTCGCTTCGAATTAGTCTGATAATTAGAACCTATATCCGGTAAAATCCTGCTGCGCCTGCACTCGACAGGTCTCGATTTAGAGTGGGTTATCCATGAGCTACAATAATCACAGCGTTCGCGTCGGCGCCGATATCGGCGGGACTTTCACCGATGTCGTGCTCGAGATCGGAACGGATCAATACAGCGCGAAAGTACTGACCAACTACAGCGAGCCGGAACAGGCCATTATCGATGGCCTGGTCAAGGTGGTCAGCATCGCCGGGGTTGGCATCGAGCATGTCGACCAGTTGATTCATGGCACCACGCTGGCGACCAACGCGCTTATCGAGCAGCGTGGCGCGAGTACCGCATTCATCACCAGCACGGGATTCCGCGACGTAATCGAAATGCGCACCGAGGGACGCTTCGAGCAATACGACCTGAACCTGCGCCTGTCACCGCCGTTGATAACGCGCGAGCATCGTTATGTTATCGATGGCCGTATTGCTGCCAGTGGTCGTGAGCTGGTGCCCCTGGATGAGGCGGGCCTGGTCGAAATAGCGCGGCAAATCAGCGCTGGTGGCTACGAGAGTGTGGCTATCGGATTTATCCATTCATATGTCAATGCTGATCACGAACGACGCGCGCGCGATATTCTCACGCGTGAACTGCCCGCCATCGCGGTATCGATTTCGAGCGAAGTTTCGCCGCAGATGCGCGAGTTCGAGCGCTTCAACACGGTTTGTGCGAATGCTTTTGTAAAACCATTGATGGCATCGTACCTCGGGCGCCTGGTCGACAGGTTTAAGGCTGCAGGTGGTAATTGCCCGGTTTTCATGATGCATTCGGGCGGTGGTCTGATCTCGGTGGATAGCGCGATTGAATTTCCGGTGCGCCTGCTCGAGTCAGGTCCTGCCGGCGGGGCGATTTACGCGGCTGATTTTGCGTCGCGTTTCGGGCTCGACAAGGTTCTGTCTTACGATATGGGTGGCACCACGGCAAAGATATGCCTGATCGAAAATCGGGTACCTAAAACGGCGCGTACTTTTGAAGTGGCACGTACCTACCGCTTCAAGAAAGGTTCGGGTATGCCGGTTTCGATACCGGTTATCGAAATGGTTGAAATAGGCGCTGGCGGAGGGTCTTTGGGCTGGGTAGATGAAATGAACCAGATTCGAGTTGGACCGGAAAGCGCCGGCTCTGAACCCGGCCCGGCCTGTTACAACCGCGGTGGCGAAAATCCGGCTGTTACCGATGCCGACCTGTTACTGGGGCGGCTCGACCCTGACCGCTTCGCCGGCGGGGATATACGCCTGGATACGCAACAATCAACTACGGCAATGCAGCGAGCTATCGGCCAGCATCTGGATATGGATAGCCAAACCGCGGCGGTCGGGATTTGCGAGGTGGTGGATGAAAATATGGCTAATGCCGCCCGCGTACACGCGGTAGAGAGTGGCAAGGAGCTTGCCGAATTCACCATGATCGCTTTCGGTGGCGCGGCACCTTTGCATGCTAGTCGCCTGTGCGAAAAGCTGGACATAGATGAATTGCTGGTCCCGCCCGGGGCCGGGGTCGGTTCGGCGATTGGTTTCCTGCGCGCGCCGTTTGGTTTCGAGGCCGTGCGCGGCGCCTTTCTGCGCCTCAGCGAATTCGACGCCGACTGGACTAACCGGCTGATAACCGAGCTAGGTGATGAAGCCGAGCGATTCGCACGCGCCGGTGCTCCCGATGCCGAATTGGTGCGTGAGATCAAGGCCTACATGCGCTACCAGGGACAAGGCTGGGAAATCGTGGTGGTACTGCCGAATCGAAACTTTGTGCAAACGGATGCTGCCGAAATCCGCAGGTTGTTCGAGACCGAGTATATTCGCCTGTTCGGACGCGCGCTCGAAGACCTCGATATCGAAATCATGAACTGGTCGGTGCAGGTGCGTAGCCTGCTCGCCGAGACCGGTCGCGTCGAGCCGGTTGCCAGCGTCGCGCCGCCTGCAAGCAGCGAGTCACGTTCCGTCTACGATGCGCGTGAACAGCAATTTGTCGAAGCGGCGGTATACCAGCGCGACCAACTCGAGGTTGGTGACCTGGTAGCGGGCCCGGTGGTTATTATCGAAAGTGAAACCAGTACCATTGTGACCGGACGTTTCGAGGCAATAAAACAGAATGATGGTTGCCTGCTGCTGCGCAGGCAAGCGGACGAGGTGAAGCATGGATAAGGGTATTTTGAATGTCCACATGCAGGTCATGTGGAATCGATTGATCTCGGTGGTCGAGGAACAGGCATTGACGCTGTTGCGCACCGCGTTTTCGACCTCGGTGCGTGAGGCCGGCGATCTTTCCGCAGGGGTGTTCGATGAACAGGGGCATATGATCGCCCAGGCCGTTACCGGGACGCCCGGGCACGTTAACGCCATGGCCGAGGCAGTGGGGCATTTCATTAACGATATCGGCCGTGACAATATTTTTGAGGGTGACTCCTATATCACCAATGATCCATGGAAGGGCACCGGGCATTTACACGACTTTACCTTCGTCAATCCGTCGTTTCGTAACGGCAGGCTGGTTGGTTTTTTTGCCTGTACCGCGCACGTGGTCGATGTTGGCGGTCGTGGCTTCGGCCCGGATGCGAACGAGGTTTACGAAGAAGGTATTTTTATCCCGATTATGAAGTTTGCCGAGCGTGGCGAAGTCGACCAGCGCCTGATTCACATTATCCGCAACAACGTGCGTGAAGCAGGGCAGGTTATCGGGGATCTTTATTCGTTATCCTCGTGTAACGAGATCGGACATCGGCGGTTGATGGACATGATGGATGAATTCGAACTGGATGATCTGCATGAACTGCGAGACTTTATTTTTGAAAACAGTTTGCAGGCCACGCTGGAACGCCTCAAGCACCTGTCTCCCGGATCTTTTTACAACGAGCTTATGGTTGACGGCTACGATGAACCGGTAACCATGAAGCTGCGTCTCGATGTCTCGCCGCAGGGCGTGCTGGCGGATTTTGAAGGCACCAGTGGCTTGAGCAAAAAAGGCATCAACGTGCCACTGGTCTATACCACGGCTTATGCCTGCTATGCCCTGAAGTGCACGCTTGCGCCGCAGATTCCCAATAACCACGCATCATTGGCCCCATTTAAGGTCAGTGCGCCGGTAAACTGCATTCTCAACGCGGTGCATCCGGCACCTGTGGCGATTCGCCACGTGCTTGGCCAGTTTCTGCCTGATGTAGTGCTCGGCGCCCTGCACAAGATGTTGCCCGATACGGTTCCCGCCGAAGGCTCCAGCGCGTTGTGGAATGTGCAGCTTGGTGCGCGCCCGATCGAGGCTGCGCAAGCCGCCGCCGGCGAAACCCTGCGTTACTCGCAAATCCTGATGTTCAACTCGGGTGGCACCGGGGCTCGCCCGGGCCTTGACGGATTGAGTGCGACGGCATTCCCGTCCGGTGTGCACACGATGTCATCTGAAGTCACCGAGCATGTGGGTCCGATTACGATCTGGCGCAAGGAGCTGCGCGAGGGTTCGGGTGGCGCCGGCAGGCAGCGTGGGGGTCTGGGGCAGGTAATCGAGATTTCTGCCAACACGGGCCACCGCATCTATATCAATGCGATGTTTGACCGCTGCCAGCATCCGGCGCGTGGGCGTGATGGCGGGCATGACGGTGCTGCGGGTGAGGTTCGGCTCGACGATGGCAGTAAAATGCTGTCCAAGGGCAAGCAATGGGTGCCCGATGACAGGCGCCTGGTGTTAAACCTGCCGGGTGGTGGTGGCTACGGTGATCCTTTGGCCCGTGACGCGACGCTGGTCGAGCAGGATATCGCGCGTGAGTACATCGATTCTGCGCAGGCACAGCGGGATTACAGCTACAAAAAGTGAGAACGCCTGAAGATTGCCCACCGTTTCAAATCAGTGAAGCGCGTGCGTATTCGAGATAAATTTCACGCAGGCGCAGGGTCAGGGCCCCCGGTTTGCCGCCGCTGATATCGCGGTCGTCAATTTTGACTACCGGTAAAATATAGCTCGACGCACCGCTGATAAAAGCTTCATCTGCGGTCAGGGCTTCTTCGAGAGTAAATCTTGTTTCCACCAGCCTGAGTCCATGGCTGTTGCAAAGCGCTATCACCGCGCGCCGGGTGACCCCGGGCAGGATGTCGCTGCTCAGCGGGCGCGTCAGGATCAACTTGTCCCTGACAATGAAAAAACTGGTGCTGCCGCACTCGGTAACGTAATTCTCGTCGTCAATCATCAGGGCTTCGTAGGCGCCGGCGTCATGGGCCGCTTTTTTAGCCAGCACCTGGCCGAGCAGGTTTACCGACTTGATATCGCGTCGCGCCCAGCGAATATCGGTCGTACTGGCGAGGGCAACCCCCGACTTGCCAGCCTGGTTTTCGCTGGCTGCTTTCACCTGCGTGAACATGAACACGGTAGGCCTGATGCCATCCGGCCAGACGAAATCGCGTTCAGCCGTGCCTCGCGTAACCTGCATGTATACCAGGCCCTCATCGAGTCGATTCAACTCGACCAGTTGCCGAAACTCCTGCAGGATATCGGACTGACTGAGCGGTGATTCGATGGAGAGTTTTTGCAGCGAGTTGAAATAGCGCTGCATGTGGTGTTCAAAATCGACCAGTTTGCCATCGAGCACCCCGGCGACATCGTAAACGGCGTCACCAAATGTGACCGCCCGATCGAAAATAGAGATCTTCGCTTCATGCTCGGGCAGATATTCACCGTTTAAATAAACAATACGTTTCATTGATGTCAAAGCCTGTAAATAATCGACCAAAATGCTAGCATACATCGCATGTCACAGACTCGTCGCCAGAAACTTGCCTCACAATTCCGCGAAATCCTCGCCAGTGACAGCGTCATTGATCAACCCACTTCGCTTGCCGCTTATGAATGCGATGGCTTGAGCGCTTATCGGGAGCAACCGTTACTGGTGCTGCTGCCGGAAAACATAGAACAGGTGCAGCAGGTCATGCGCCTGTGTCACCAACTGCGTTTGCCCGTTGTCAGTCGCGGTGCCGGCACCAGTCTTTCGGGCGGAGCGCTGCCGCATGCTGAAGGGGTTGTGCTCAGCCTGGCAAAAATGAGCCGGATATTACAGGTCGATCGCCTGTCGCGCCTGGCGGTGGTTGAACCCGGAGTGCGCAACCTGGCGATTTCGGAAGCGGTCAGGTCGCTCGGACTCTACTATGCCCCGGACCCCTCTTCGCAGATCGCCTGTTCGATCGGTGGTAACGTTGCGGAAAATGCCGGTGGGGTGCATTGCCTTAAGTATGGTTTGACGCTGCACAATATTCTGGCGCTCAAACTGGTCAGTGCCGAGGGTGAGATTTTCGAGCTCGATCAACGTTCCCTGAGCGCCGACGGCTACGATTTGCTGCCGCTGCTGGTAGGTTCGGAAGGCATGCTTGGCATCGTCGTCGAGGTCACCGTCAAGCTGCTGCCAATCCCGCGCTGCGCGCGCGTGGTGATGGGTGTGTTCGACTCGGTGGAGAAAGCAGGGGATAGTGTCGCGGCTATTATTGCCGAGGGCATTATCCCGGCCGGCATCGAAATGATGGATAACCCGGCGATCAGGGCTGCAGAAGACTTTGTGCATGCGGGGTATCCGATCGAGGCCGAAGCGATCCTGATTTGCGAACTCGATGGCACGGAAGAAGAAGTGCTTGCGCAAATCGAGCTGGTGGAGAACGTTCTCAAAAAAGGTGGTGCGACTGAAACCCGGCTCGCCAGGGATGAGGCCGAGCGCCTGCTGTTCTGGTCCGGGCGCAAGGCGGCTTTTCCGGCGGTTGGACGCTTGTCCCCGGACTACTACTGCATCGACGGCACCATCCCGCGCAAGGCATTGGCCGCGGTGCTGGGCGGGGTGCGCCAGCTATCGGAAGAATATGGATTACCGGTTGCAAACGTGTTTCACGCGGGCGACGGCAATCTGCATCCGTTGATTCTCTATGATGTCAATAACGAGGGTGAGCTCGAAAAAACCGAAGAGCTCGGCAGTAAGATCCTGCAACTTTGTATCCATCATGGCGGCACGATCACCGGTGAGCATGGGGTCGGTGTCGAAAAACTCGGTGAAATGTGCGTGCAGTTCGGCGAGCTCGAGCGTAACCAGTTTCATGCGCTGCGCGAGTGCTTCGATCCATTGAAGATTCTGAATCCCGGTAAGGCGATCCCGACGCTGGCGCGTTGCGCTGAATTCAATGCAATGCATGTACATGACGGCAAAGTTCCGTTTCCCGAACTGGATCGCTTTTAATGGGCTCTATCGACAGTTCCAATATTGAGGAGGAACTCGCGACCCAGGTTGCCGCAGTGTCGGCCACCGGCGGTGAAATCGAAATTTTAGGTGGCGGCAGCAAGCGCTTTTACGGTGAGTTTATGCAAGCGCTGCCGGTAGATGTTTCGGCCCATAGCGGGGTAATCGATTATGACCCGGCGGAGCTGGTTATCACTTTGCGCGCCGGGTGCAAGCTGAGCGAAGTCGAAGCTCTGCTGACGCAAAATCGACAGATGTTCGGCTTTGAACCCCCCCGGCTTGGTGCTGACGCTACTATCGGTGGCATGGTCGCGAGCGGACTGTCGGGTCCGCGGCGCGCCTTTGCCGGCAGTATCAGGGACTTTGTACTGGGCGTAAAAATTCTCGATGGACGCGGCGAAATCATGCAGTTCGGCGGACGCGTTATCAAGAATGTGGCGGGCTTCGATATAGCCCGGGTGATGGTCGGTTCGCATGGAACCCTGGGCATAATCCTCGAGGTTTCGATCCGGGTAATACCGATGTATGAAACTGAATTGACGCTCGCATTTGAACATGACATCGCCGACAGGCATATACGCTGGGTCAACGAATTGGGGGCTGAACCCTATCCGGTTACAGCGTCCTGCTGGGTGGCAGGGCGCAGTCAACTGCGCCTGTCAGGCAGCGAACAGGGCGTTCGTCATGCGGCAGACCAGCTTGGCGGTGAGCCGGGCGATGCCTGCTGGGAGCAATTGAAGGAGCAAACCCTTGATTTTTTCGATTCCGCTCAACCGCTGACGCGCATTTCTTTGCCACCGGCGAGTGCCAACTTGCCGAGTGAGCGGGCGCAATTGATCGAATGGGGTGGGGCGCAACGCTGGGTTTGTGGTGAAGTCGACATTGCCTCGCTGCGACTGAAGGCAGAAGCGATGGGCGGCAGCGTGTGTGCATTTCAGCGGCATGACGCGGGCGTGCCCGTGTTCCATCCTTTGCCAGCGGCGATGCTGAAACTGCAGCGCAGCATCAAATCGACTTTCGATCCGGCCGGTATTTTTAATCCGGGCAGAATTTACCCCGGGCTCTAGCCATGCAAACCAATCTCGCAGCAAAAATCCAGCAGGGTGGTCATGCGTCGGAAATAGAGTCGATTCTGCGTAAGTGCGTCCATTGCGGTTTTTGTAACGCGACCTGCCCGACCTACCAGATACGCGGCGACGAGCTCGACGGGCCGCGCGGCCGTATTTACCAGATGAAGCAGTTTTTCGAAGGCGAACCGGCTAACGCAGAAATGCTCAAGCATCTCGACCGTTGCCTGACCTGTCGCGCCTGTGAAACCACCTGCCCGTCCGGGGTGCAGTACAGCCACCTGCTCGAAATCGGCAAGCAGGCCATCGAAAACGAGCTGCCGCGTCCGGCGTGGGATCGGCTGCGTCGCTGGGGGATTGTGCGATTTATTAATTCAGGAAAGCTGTTTGCCCTGACGATTCGTGTCGGGCAGGCCATGGCCTGGATGTTGCCAGCGGCGATGCGGCAGTCAATTCCGCCGCGCCAGACGCCGATGACGCGTACGACCGCAACCCACCCGCGCAAGGTATTGATGCTTGCCGGTTGCATACAACCCGCGCTGGCGCCGAATACCAACATCCTGGCCGCTAATCTGCTCGATCGCCTGGGTCTGGAGGTTATCGAGCCGCAGGGAAAGCACTGCTGTGGTGCAGCCGCCGCGCATACCTCTGATGCGGAATATGGGCTGCGCCAGGCCAGGCAGCTGATCGACAGCTGGTGGCCGCATATCGAGGCCGGGGTCGAGGCGATTGTGGTAACCGCAACCGGTTGCGGGGTCAGCGTCAGGGATTACGCGCGCCTGCTGGCTGAGGACCCGGAATACGCGCAAAAAGCCGAACGGGTAAGTTCGCTGTACCGCGATCTGGTCGAGCTGGTGGAAGCGGAAATGGATACCCCGGCTGCTTTTGAGGTGCCTGCCCGGCGCGTCGCGGTGCATACCCCCTGTACGATGCAACATGGCCTCGGCATCAGTAACCGGGTCGAGCGTCTATTGGCCAGCGTGGGCCACCAGATTTGCCGGGTCGAAGACGCCCATCTTTGCTGTGGTTCGGCTGGCACCTACTCGATGTTGCAGCCGACGCTCGCCACGCAACTGCGCAGCAATAAAATAAAAGCATTGACGATAGATCGGCCCGAGGTCATTGCCACCGCCAATATCGGTTGCCAGGTGCATCTCGCGCAGGGTGACAATACACCCGTCGTGCACTGGATCGAGCTGTTGTGAACGCTCGCTAGCGTCCGGAAACCCCATTCTGCCCGTTACTGGCACCAAATTCCAGCTGTCACATGAATGTCATGTAAATTTGCAATTATTGTTTGTGCCGCTTCAGGCATTGATTATTGCCTGGAGGTAGGTTAGTTTAGTCCCGCTTACCTTTTTAGCCCGGTAGGCGGATACTAAAAAAGTCGATAAATAGAAAGGGCGCTTGAGGACACTTCCAATGAATAAACTACGATATCTGATCAGTATCGGCCTGCTGGCCTTTGCGGGCAGTTCGCTGGGTGCATCAAATTGCCCCCGGCCACGCTCTCCAATACGATGGGTATTCCCGCCGGAGAATTTCCGCAACAGTACAACCTTGACGAGTATGGAAGGCTCGCCGATTGCAAACTGAAGTTTTCTGCCAACCCTAAGGCAGGCTCGATGAATAAACGGATTCGCGGTAACCCGAAGATGCTGCCGCTGGAACAGCGTATACCTGAAGATGCGCTGGTCGTAGTGCCCTACGACAGCATCGGAAAATACGGCGGCACCTTCGACATGATGTCGAACGCGACCGAAGCAGGTACCTCTGACTTCCTCGCCATCCGTCACGTCAACCTGGTGCGTTTTTCCGACGACCTGACCACCATCGTGCCGAACGTGGCCAAGGGCTGGAAATGGAACAGTGATTTCACCCAGCTGACTTTTTACCTGCGCAAGGGACACAAATGGTCCGACGGCCAGCCGTTTACCGCGGAAGATGTCAAGTACTGGTATGACAATCTTGCGTTGAACCCGAATGTGTTCGAAAAGCCGAAAAACTATGTTCTGGTCGGCGACGAGCGTATGCAGGTGCTGGTCATAGATCCGCAAACTGTTCAGTTTACCCTGCCGGCACCCAAGCCGGGATTGCTGGCGCACTTTGCCAACTCTTATGCGCAGGGTTTCCAGCCCAAGCATTTTCTCGGCAAGTGGGATCCAGAATTGAATCCTGATGCGGACAAGATGGCACAGGAGCTGGGCTTCAAGAACGGTTATGAAGTCTTATCGAATTACTACGGTAACTCGGACTGGACCGATACACCGACGCCGATGCTAAGAAGCCCGGACAAGGTTGCCAATCTGCCGGCCGATACGATGCCGACGCTGGAATCGCACATCCTGGTTTCAGAGAGCACCGAAGGACGCCATCTGGTGGCCAATCCTTATTTCCACCAGGTCGATACCGCGGGCAATCAGCTGCCTTACATCAGTGAACAGGATGAGATTTTCGTCAATGAAGATGAGGTCCGTCTGCCCAAGCTGGTCAACGCCGAAGTGGACTTCAAGGCACAGTCGCTGCAGTTGTCCACCGCGCCGCTGCTGCTGGAAAACCAGGAGAAAGGCGACTATACCGTTCAGCTGCGTCCCGAAATCACGATCCTGACCTTCGGCATTAACATGACTCATGAGAACCTGGAAAAACGCAAGGTCTTCTCTGACCTGCAGTTTCGCCAGGCGATGTCGGTTGCAATCAATCGTAATGAAATCAACGAGACCGCCTTTTTTGGTATGGGTGAATCCAAGCAATATGTCGGTTTCTCGCCGGCTCCCGACTTTGTCGATGAAAGATGGAAGCAGCACTACGCTCAGTATGATCCGGCACTCGCGACCAAATTACTTGCGCGGGTCGGTTTGAAGGACGTCGACGGCGATGGATTCCTTGAATTGCCCAACGGTGAAAAGCTGGTGATCAATCTGCAGTTTGCGGTGCAGGGCGCGCCGGCCGCACTGGTCGAACTCGTTGGCCAGCACTGGGCTGCTGTCGGCATTCAGACCACAGTCAAGGAAGTTACCCCGGATGAATACCGTTCCGCACAATCTTCCAACAAGCTGGACGTCACCATGTGGCGTAATGGCCAGCCGCTCGCGATCGTTTTGGGAACCAACCAGATCTGGGTACCGCCTTATCACGATTACTTCACCGTGCGCACCAACATGTTGTGGGCTGAATGGATCGATTCGAACGGCGCCAGCGGTGTAGAACCGCCGGATTACGCAAAACAGATGATAAAAGACATCAACGCGTTCCAGTCCACCTCCGTGGGCACGCCGGAATCGGATAAACTAGGTGCACGCCTGGTCGAGAACCTGGTTGAAAACCTGCTGTTTATCGGCACGGTCCAGGTGCCGGCACCGATTTACCATCGCAACATAGTGAAGAATGTCGTTGAGTACAAGACACACTCGTTCGAATACTATCGTTCGTACCCATATCGTCCTACGCAATGGTGGTTGGACGAGTAAGATCGGTTAGTTGACAGTAAAATTGGCTGCGGGCTATCCTTGCCCGCAGCCAAAATAAAAATTCTCCCGGGTCGAATGCCCACAAGAGAAAAATGAGCGGGGGGCCAGGCAACACCGATGTTCCATTTTCTGCAATTCGCCGCGACGCGTGCCATGCTTGCGGTCATCACCCTGATCATGGTGTCGTTTATCGTGTTCAGTCTGATGGAATTGGTGCCCGGGGTTTGCGCCGAACGTTACCTCGCCTTTAAAAATACCCAGGGCAGCCAGATATCGGTTGCTGATATCGACGCAGAACGCGTGCGTCTCGGGCTGGACAAACCTTATGTGGTTCGGTGGGGCAAGTGGATTGTTGAAGCCTTCCAGGGAGAGTTCGGCGACAGCTGCATCCTGCGGGTGAATATTGCGCAGCTGTTAGGAGAGAAATTCTGGATCAGCCTGGTAATCTGCCTGACCTCGTTGCTGGTTGCGTACCTGATCGCGATTCCGGTCGGCATCATCTCGGCCACGTCAAAAAGCCCAATCGTTAATAATAGCCTGCGTTTCGTCAGCTACCTCGGCCTGGCCATGCCGAACTTCCTGTTGGCGCTGATGATCATGCTTTTTTCAACCGTGGTTTTCGGCGACAGCCTGACCGGCCTGTTTTCCAAGGAATTTCGCGATGCCGCCTGGTCTTACGAGCGGCTCAAGGATTTTCTATCGCGTGCCTGGCTACCTATATTTATCCTCGGTTGGTCGGCCACCGCGTTTGCGATTCAGACCGTGCGCGCGCTGATGTCCGACGAGGTGGGTAAACTGTACGTGCTGGCCGCGTCGGCACGCGGCGTTACCGGGCGCCGCTTGTTGTGGCGTTATCCGGCGCGACACTCGCTCGGACCGATCATCAACTCGCTCGGCTTCGACCTGAATCGAATCTTCAACGAGCTGCCGATTGTAGCGTTGATACTGACACTGACCGAAGCGGGGGCCCTGTTGATCGAGGCGTTGGCACGATCGAACGACCAGCAGTTGGCGGGGGCGATTATTTTCTTGCTGACTGCCAGTATCGTCGGCATCAATTTCGTCACCGACATCATCCTCGCGCTGACCGATCCGCGGGTTCGCCGCAGTATTCTGGGGTAAGCGAAATGACTGACGCTACAACAATTGAAGAAACCGAAGCAAATGTAGACCAGAGTCGTAAGGAAGCTTATTTCACCGCTTCGAAAGGGCAGTTGATCTGGACCCGCTTCAAGAAACAGCGCGCTGCCATGGTCGGTGCCGCGGTACTTATTATGTTGGTCCTTGCGGGTATGTTTGCCTCTTTCCTGACGCCCTACGATCCAATCATCGAGGGTCGCAACCCGGATTATCAGAACGGCGCACCTAATATCCCGAAGTTCTGGGATGAAAACGGTTTCTCGGCGCGACCTTTTATTTACACCTACGAGCGAAGCCGTTCGATCGAGACCAATTTCCGCTGGGTGAGCAAGATCAACCGGGACAAGCGTCGCTACGTGGTCTTCTTCCCCGAGGGAGATGAATACACCTTGCTCGGTATGACGTTCAACACGCATTTGTTTGGTGTCGATGAGGGCAAGATCCACCTGTTCGGCACCGACGGCACGGGCAAGGACATCTTTTCCAGGACCTTCCACGCGATCAACACGTCGCTGGCGGTCGGTACCATCGGCGTTCTCATCGCCTTTGTGCTGGCATTGATCATCGGTGGTGTCTCCGGATACTACGGCGGCTGGGTCGATTCGGTGCTGCAGATGATCACCGATGCGGTGCTTACCATTCCGGCAATCCCGCTGTTCATGGCGCTGGCGGCCTTTATACCCGATACTTGGAGCTCGGAGACGAGGTTTTTCTTTATCTCGATCATCCTCGGGTTTATCGGCTGGCCGACGCTGGCGCGGCGGGTGCGAACCCACCTGCTCACCGAACGCAACCAGGAATATGTGCTCGCGGCACAGTTATGCGGTGCATCCGCAGGCCATGTCATCCGACGTCACCTGCTGCCGAGTTTCACCAGCTATATCATTGTCGACCTGATCATTTCATTTCCGTACATGGTGCTGTCCGAAACCGCGCTCAGCTTTATCGGCCTCGGATTGAAGGAACCCGTCAACTCGCTCGGCGTCATGCTGCAAAACGTGACCAAGGCGGACGTGCTGCTCAATTACCAGTGGAATTTTATTCCGGTCATATTCTTTATCACGCTGGTACTCGCGTTCGTTTTTGTCGGCGACGGACTGCGCGATGCGGCCGATCCCTATGCGGATACCAAGAAATGAGCAGTCCGCTGATTTCGGTAAAGGATTTAACCCTGCGCTTCAAGACTGACGAGGGCCTGGTCACTGCGGTCAATAATGTGTCTTTCGACATCGCCCCGGGCGAAGTGCTCGGACTGGTGGGCGAGAGCGGTTCCGGCAAATCGGTAACCGCGAAGACATTGATGATGCTCAACGCCGAGAATTCAGTCTACGACGATAGCAGTCATATTACCCTGCGCGTCGATGGCGAGGAAATCGAGGTGCTTTCGCTAAAGCGCCCCCAGGAGCAGATGATTATTCGTGGTGGCGCGATCTCGATGATTTTCCAGGAACCGATGGCGAGCTTTGCCCCGGCGATTACGATTGGCGATCAAATGGTCGAACAACTGATGATCCATTCGGATATGACCCCGGCGCAGGCGAAAGAGATATCGATCGAGATGCTGACCCGGGTGGGCATCCCGGAACCGGCGCAGCGTTTCGGCCAGTATGCATTCGAGTTTTCCGGCGGCATGCGTCAGCGTGCGATGATCGCGATGGCGTTGTCGACCAAGCCCAGGTTGCTGATCGCCGATGAGCCGACCACCGCGCTTGATGTTACCATTCAGGCCCAGGTTATCGACCTGATGAAAGACCTGGTCGACGAGTTCCATATGTCGATCCTTTTTATTACCCACGACCTCGGTGTTATCGCGCAAACCGCCGACCGGGTCGCGGTCATGTATCTCGGCAACCTGGTGGAAACCGGGACCGTGCGTCAGGTTATTAATTCGCCCGCCCATCCCTATACTCGTGGTCTGTTGAATTCATTGCCCAAGCTGGATGACCTCGAGGCGCCGCTAACCCCGGTACCGGGTGATATTCCGTCACCGCTGGACCGTCCCTCGGGTTGTGTATTTCACACGCGTTGCGTCGAAGCGGATGAAATCGCTGAAAAATGCCGCACCCAGATACCGGTTTACACCAGCGATAGCGCCAATCACCAGGTGGCTTGCCACCTTGCGACACAGGGAGACGAGTCATGAGTGACGTGTTGATCGCGGCGCGCGATCTGTCGGTGCACTTCCCGCTGCGCAGACTGGGATTTGGCGAACGCCCCGTGGTGCGCGCCTGCGAGGGAATCAACGTCGAAATCGAAAAGGGCAGTTTTTTCGGGCTGGTAGGTGAATCAGGCTCGGGTAAAACTACCCTGGGTCGCGCGATGCTTAAGGCGGCGCCGATCAGTCACAGCGAGGTGGTTTTTTCAGACGATGAGGTCACCTACGATCTCGGCACGCTGCAGGGCCCGGAACTCAAGGATTATCGTAAGCGCTCCCAGTTGATATTCCAGGATCCCTACGCTGCGCTGAGCCCGCGGATGACGGTGCGCGACATCATCGCCGAACCACTAGAGGTCATGGGTCTGACATCCGGGCGCGAGGAGACCGATGCAAAGGTGCGCGAAATTGCCGCCAAGTGCCGGCTCAACCTCGAACATCTGCGCCGTTTCCCGCATGCTTTTTCCGGTGGGCAGCGCCAGCGAATCTCGATCGCACGGGCGCTGGTTTCGGATCCGAAATTTATCGTGGCCGACGAGAGTGTTGCCGCACTCGACGTATCGATTCAGGCGGATGTGTTGAACCTGCTAAATTCGATCCAGCGCGAAAGCGGAATAACCTTTCTCTTTATCAGCCACGATCTGAGTGTCATTGCCCATACCTGTGATTTCGTAGCGGTCATGTATCTCGGACAGATTGTCGAAGCGGCGCCGACGCGTAAACTGTTCTCCGAGACCTCGCATCCCTACACCAGGGCGCTGCTTTCGGCGATTCCGTCACTGGATCCGGATGTCCGTGGTAACACGCAACGTCTCGAAGGCGAGATCCCGAGTCCGATAAACCCGCCGCCGGGATGCAGGTTCAATACCCGATGCCCGCATGCGCAGGATCGCTGTCGCAAAGAGGTGCCGGAATGGCGGGAACTGAGCAGTAAACACCATGTCGCCTGCCACTTTGCCGAAGAACTCGCCTGAAGTTGCCGGGGGCTGATGTTTATCGAGTAATGTTTGTGCCGTCTGTCAACGCAGTATGAACATTACCCCTATTCACGAAGAGTTCGGCGTCCTGATCTCGGGTATCGACCTGGCACAAAACCTGGACGAGCAAACCTTCGCGCAAATCGACGATGTCATCAACCGCTATTCCCTCGTGCTGTTTGAAAACCAGCAGATGAATGATGCCGCGCAGCTTGCGTTCACGCGCCGCTTCGGCGAACTCGAGGAAGAACATGTGAGCTATTACAGCCGGGGTGAAGTTACCTACATCGGGCGGGTTGGTAATATCGACGATGCTGGCAACAAGGTGTCGCAACGCCAGATCAAGGCCTCGACCGGCAACGAGATGTGGCATTCGGACAGTTCGTTTCGCGAAATCCCGGCCATGTATTCGATCCTGGCAGCCTACGAGGTGCCTGCCGAAGCGGGGGAGACCGAATTTGCCAGCGCAAGGGCCGCCTATCAGCGGCTCGACCGGCAAACCCGCGAGTTCATCGAAGCAAAAGTCGGTATCCACGACTATATCTATTCGCGCACCAAGGTCGGCGAAGACGCGGTCACCGAAAACCAGCGCACCTACATGCATCCGGTGCGCCAACGGCTGGTGCGGCAGAATCCGCTAACCGGCGAAAGAAATGTGTTTGTCGGCTCCCATGTCAAACAGATCGAGGGCATGCCCGACGCCGAGGCCCGTCCGCTGATCGAGCGTCTGATCGCAGAGGTAACCCGGCCACAGTCCGTTTATCGTCGTCGCTGGCAGGCTGGCGACGTGATGATCTGGGACAATCGCTGCATCCTGCATCGCGGTTGTGGTTATGACGCTGACAGGTATCGCCGCCGCATGCACCAGACGCGGGTTCGCGGGCGCGGACCCTCGATTGCCGAAGGACTGGATAACGGCTGATTTAATCGAGGTTCGTCCAGCTGCCGGCTAGCTAGTTTCAGTCTTTCTTGGCAGGTACCCGGCGCGGGCGTCCGTCGGCGCCGAGGGCGACAAACTTGAAATTCGCCTGCGTCACCTTGACGGTGTTACGTGAGCGATCGCGCTGCACCCAGGCCTCGACGTGAATATCGATCGAGGTATTACCAACCCGCTCGATTTCAGTGTAAACACAAAGGATGTCACCAATTTTGACTGGCCGGATAAAATGCATGCCGTCGAGCGCTACCGTGACCGTTCGGCACTGTGCCCGCTCGCTGGCGCAGATCCCCGCGGCGATATCCATTTGCGACAATACCCAGCCGCCAAAAATATCCCCCGCCGGGTTGGAGTCAGCCGGCATCGCCATGGTGCGGGTGGTGAGTTCACCTTTTGGTTTGTCGGACATGGCTAATTCGCCTGGTGAGTAGTCATCCGCGGAGTATACAGCTTAACTAGCCGGGTAGTGATAGTGTCGGATCGTCAGATTCCGCATCCAGCGGGAAAATCGGGCGCGGGACATTGTGATACTCAAGCCGTTTATAGTCAGGGGTGCACAATGCGCCACTGTCACAGACAATGACGCGCGCCGCAATCGGTTCGAAGTCGGCTCGGAAATGCTGCATTGATTTGAGCGCGATCACGCTTTTTGATGTCGGCTCGATGCCGAAGCTCCTGAACTGCTGCAGATCGAGCATCTGCTGGGCAACTGTTGTAATCAGAACCTCGATTCCGCCTGTCCTCACCACCGCGGTCGGCCCGAATGAGCCATGCAGGCCACCGACCATGGCTCCGTCGCCGACATAGTGGCCATCGTTCAGGGAAACCAGTTCCACCTGCAATTCGAGTGCAGCTCCGCCGAAGCGGGGGTCTACTTTGCCGCCCAGCTTTACCGGCACCAGATCGCCGGGTTCGTGCTGCGATAACTGCTGCACCGTATCGCCATCTACCAGCGGACCGAAACAGGCGTTCGACACCCTGATATCGAGCAATGCACGCGGCAGGTTAGTCGCATCTCCGTAGCTGCCCGCACCCGGATTGTCTGCATAATCGGCGATGATCAGCGGGCCCTCGCTCGAGGTGAAGGTGGCGGCGATGGCCGCCGCCGCGGCTACGTCGAGATAGTCGTTCACTACATTCTGGCGATGCTGCCAGATATCGGCGGCAAGACTGCTGGCAAATTCCCGGTGGGCTTCCATATCGCCTTCACCGGTAATCAGCACAGTGGGTCCAACTTCGGTGATATCTGCGCTGGCAAAACCGCCGTTAATGCTGACCGCAAAGGTATCCTCACGCTGTTCCCATTGCCTGGCTGCCCTGATCCGCTCGATCATCGGTCCGCTATCGGTGCGGGCACCGTTGATCTCTTCGAGCATCGGGCAGCCGACGCGAATAGTGCGTGGGCTGATTTCCTTTCGCAGGTTACGTTGCAGTATTTCACCGGCGTGGCGGGCTGTTTCGCGCATGTCTATGTGTGGATAGGTTTTATAAGACACGATGATGTCGGCGAGCGCACACATCTTGCGACTGACATTGGCGTGCAGATCGAGGGTTATTGCGATTGGAATACTGTCGCCTGCTACCGCGCGCAGTCGTTGCAGCAGCCCCCCCTCACCGTCTTCGCAGAAGTCTGTCACCATGGCGCCATGAAGACCCAGCAGGATGCCATCGTATTGTTGTTCCCCGACCGCCGCAACAATGGGGTCTGTCAGCCAGTCAAATGCCGCGGAGGTTACCTTGCCGCCTGGGCCGGCCGCTGCGCTGAGAACATGGTCGATTTGCCAGTCGTACTTCCTGCCGATGTCAAGAAACCCGGCCAGCTCAGTATTCTGTTCGCCGCGTTCTGCGATGGCCTCGGCGCCGAGGAGGTAATACCGGTTTCTGAATGCCTGTCGATCAGTCGCGATGCGACTGAAGGTATTGGTTTCATGCATGAACTCTGCGGTCAGGATTCTCAATTTCACGAGCCTGCAGGATAAAAACCCTGTGTCGCGGACTCGGATATCAGTAACCAGATTAAAAACAACATTGCCACCGAATAGAAAATTATTGCAAACCAGTAGGAGCGGGGCTCGTCTGCACGGCCACGCTTATGCGCCATGTTACGAAAACTGAAATTGCCGGTGCGACTGCCTTTCACCCATACCGAATGCGTCACCAGGCCATCGAGGACAAGCCCGAACAGTAGCAGGATAACAAGCACAACGAATACTGATTGCAAAGTGAGCACGATACTGTCGGTTACTCAAACGATGTGGGCACAGTTTACATGATTCGATGACGCATCGATCGATCTAGCCGTCGGCCAGCATCGATAAATCGCGTGCAGCTTCGAATAGCAACGGTACGTACTGGCCACTGTTGTCCACGGAAATGCGCGACACCGGGGCCTGGATTGCGAGCGAGCTGTAAAACCGGCCTTGTTTGTCCGTAATCGGTACCGCGATGGCGATAATGTCATCGTACAATTCCTGGTTATCGATCGAGACCCGTGTCTTTTCGATCTGATCGATCTCTGCGAGTAGAGTGTCGGGATCGGTAATTGTGTTCTTGGCGCGGGCCTCGAGTTTTAGCTTGCTGATCACCGCCTTGCGCCTGACTTTAGGCAGGGTGCTCAGGTAAAGCTTGCCGCTGGCAGTACAGTACAGGGGAACCCGCATGCCGATTGCAAACTGCAGCCGCAACGGTGCCTTGGTTTCGACGCGGTCGGAATAGGCCATGTAGAGGCCGTCCGGGTAGGCAATATTGCAGGTTTCGCCGACCTTTTCTGAAAGCGCGGTCAAAATGGCATGGCGCGAAGCGCTGAAGCGTGAGTTTGCGAGCACACCGACGGCGACGTCGTAGAGGCGGTTACCCGGCTGGTAGCTTTTACCATTGATTCTTTTGAGCAGATAACCATGCGCTTCGAGTTCGGAACAGAGGCGGTGCGCAGTGGCCTTGGGCAGGTTCAGGACTTCATTGATTTCGGTTGCGCTAAGCGGCTTCGTCGATGCGGCGACGGTGTCGAGAATATCGAGCACCCGTTCGATGGTTGAGCCGCGTTCGCGTTTCATACCTGCCTGCCCTTGCCAGGATAGATATCAGCATGGCCTAACATTCAATATTTCAATGAGTTAGGGACGTCCACAAAACGCCATCTCTGCGTTGCAGTGCTTGCCAATAGATTCACTATTGGCTGCGCACGGCGCCTTGATCTGGCGCTTTGTGGACGTCCTGAATTCGACATATATTGTCGCCGGGTTAATTACTTACCCTCCAGACATTACTTTGGGTAGCCAGAGCACCATTTGCGGGAAGGAAAACAGCAGGATGAGACCGACGAGTTGAATCATCATGAACTGCATCATGCCCAGGTAGATGTCCTTGAGGTCCCAATTTGGCACGACACCCTTCAGGAAGTAGGCTGACAGGGCCACAGGTGGGGATAGCCAGGCTGTCTGCAGGTTCACCGCGACCAGAATGCCAAACCAGACCATCAGGTCATAGCGACCCAGCCCATGGACCTCCAGCGCCTCGACTGTCGGCAGCAATATTGGCACAACGATCAGAACGATGGGCACCCACTCCAGTGGCCATCCGAGCAGGAAGATCAATGCCATAACCAGGATCAGTATCAGGTAAGGCGACATTTCGAGGCCAAGTAGCAGCTCAGTCATCATCTTGGGCGTGCCCAGGGCACTGAATTGGGCGCCAAAAAAGTTCGATGCGGCAACCAGGAACATGATCAAAACCGTAATCTCCAGGGCTTTAACCAGGCTGTCAAAGAAACTGGGAAAGGTGAACTTGCCGTAACCAAGAGATAACAGGATGGCACCAAAGGCGCCCATCGCCGCGGCTTCAGCAGGTGTTGCGAAGCCAAGAAGAATCGACCCCAAAGCAAAAGAAATCAGGATCGTGGGCGGCATGAGCCCCTTAAAGAACTCATCCCAGAGATCCGAAAAACGGAACTCAGTTTCAGCCGCAGCGCTATAAATCGGCCGTCCCAAATACGCCAGAAGCACGGTGAATGCGCCAAAGGTGATCGACCAGGTCGGCAGGCCACCATCCTCGCCCATATTCGCAACAATCATATAGAGGTGGAAGATCACCGCGATCGGAACCACGATCCTGAGTACATTCAAACGACGGTATGCGGCATAGGCTACGGCACAGGTAATGGCAAAAGCGAACAGGCCGCCAAACGGAATTACAGCACCAAAAGTACCGCCCATGGCAAGGCCAAAGACGCGACAAACGCTTAAAACGCCGAGGCAGATCAGCGCCACCTCGGCACCATAAAAAGCGGAGGTCTGAGGTTGGTCTTCTTCTGCCAAAACCGGCCCGAGGTCCGGATTCAGCCAGCAGCGTCCAAGCGTGTAGATCAGGTAAAGAGACGCCAGCAGAGCGCCCGGAATAAAGGCTGCACGGAAGAGGTCGAGGGTTGAGACTTCCAGGACAGGTCCCATGACGATCAGCATAATCGAGGGCGGGATCAGAATGCCCAGTGTGCCGCCGGCGGTGATGGTTCCTGCCGCAAGCTGGACATTATAGCCGGAGCGGCTCATGGTCGCGCCGGCCATGATCCCAAGCAGGGTCACTGAAGCACCCACGATGCCGGTGGCAGCTGCAAAAATCGTGGATACGATCAGCACGGCGATGAACAGCGCGCCGCGGACGCGCGACATGATCATCTGGATCGACGCAAACAGTCGGTCCATCAAGCCCGCCGCTTCCATCACGATCCCCATCAGGACAAAGAGCGGCACCGCCATGAGCTGATCGTTCAACATGGTGGAGTTTGTGTTCAGCGTCATCAACAGCGTTGTCAGCTTGAAGTTGGAGCCCCAGATACCGAAGACAAAGGCAAGGAAAATCAACGTGAACGCAATTGGGAAGCCGATAAAGATCACGAACAGCATGGCTGTCAGCATGATCAATCCGATGGTAGCCTTGTCCATGTTCGGGCGGGCAGACATGATGTCGGAAAACCATTCGCCACCGGGGACCAGGTCCGGCTGGAATATAGCCAGATTGAGCCATAGCAGCCCGATTAAATAGACCGGCAAGGCCCGTACGAACCAACGCTCGCGCTCTTTGCCCATCTTGTGAAATGCGCGGAAAATCTCGGGGATGCCTTGCAGCATCAAGAGGAAGCCACCGATTGGCATCGCCAGGCGCGCGGGCCACAATAGTGGTCCCCAGGCACTGTCGATCTGCATGGTTTCACCTCTTGAAAAGGCGAGCCACCAAAATTCTGACGCAATAACGGTAAAGAAAATCATCGAAGGCATAAAGAACAGCAGGTACAGGGATGCATCAACTGTCGCCTGTGTCTTTGCCGACCAGTTTCGGTAGAGGAAGTCGGCGCGGATATGAACCCCGCGCATCAGACCGTAGCCCGCGGCTGCCATGAAGAGCACCCCGGCTATCATACGACTGGTGTCATACACCCAGAGCGTGGGGCCAAGCCCAAGGGCCTGGGCGAGACCTTCGAATCCTGCATTTTGCAAGATCGCAAAAGAGTTACGGGAAAGGACTTCGAGCACCACTGCGATAATGAGCGGTACCATTAGCAGGGCAATAATCTGGCCTGCCCGATAATTAATAACGTCAATCGCTGCGGTTATCGGGCGTTGCCAGGGCGTCATATCCTCTGGCGTTTCACCGGGGGCCTCGGCACGACGCTCCGCAATCAGTTCGTCCGCAATCTCGAGATCCTCTGGATTTACCTCTTCTTCAGCCATGCCCTCTCTCCCCTATTATATTTGTGCCCATTTTGGGCTCTAATTATTTATACAGGGCCAGGGCCCTTATGGAAACTTCGAAGCGAGGCCCTGGCGGGCCTCGCTTCGAAGCCTTTTTTTACTTCAGTGTGTCTGCGTGTGCGCGGCCCAAATTTGCGTTTGAGGTCTGTGCGCCCGCCCAGAATGGTACTACCGTGTCGGCGAAATCCTTTTGCGACTGCCACACTTCTGCGAAGAACTTGTTTTCTTTCGCAGCGGCTTCGAGCGACTTTTTAGCGGCCGCCATGTACTCTGTGAAGTAATCCGCTGGCGTATCTTCCAGGATGACACCGTGATTATCCGTTAGATCTTTCAGCGCCTTACCGTTCTCAAAGATTCGGTAGGACATGGATTTCGACAGAGACGCGTTTGCCGCCACTTCCAGTGCTTTCTGCTCAATCGCGCTCAGTGAGTCGTAGAAATCGCGATTCACATACATGTCCGCGTTCACGGTCACCTGGTGCAGGCCCTGGAGGTAGTAGTGCTTCAGCACTTTCTGGAAACCAAACACGGAGTCTGGCTTGGGGCAGCACCACTCGGCTGCGTCGATCGTGCCTTTCTCAAGCGCTGGCAGGATGTCGCCGCCGCCCATAGCAACCGCTGGAACACCAATTTCAGCATACGCGGCACCAACCATGCCCGGAGGTGCACGGAAGCGCAATTGACGGAAGTCATCCATCGACTTGATCGGCTTTGGGAACCAGCCGAGTGCTTCAGGGCCCACCGGCTGCAGCATGAATCCTTTGACGTTCACACCCATCTCATCCCACAGGCGGTCATACAGCTCCTTGCCGCCGCCGAACTGGAACCAGCTCAGGAACGCCATGTTGTCGAGACCTGCACCGGCACCCGAAACAGGCGCGCCGAACAGGTTCGCCGCAACGTGCTTGCCTCCCCAATAATGTGTCCAGGCAAAGCCACCTTCAACGAGCCCCGCGTCGACGGCATCAATGATGTCTCGTGGTCCGACAACAGCGCCTGCTGGCAGAACTTCGATGGTGAGCGACCCTTCAGTCAGCGCCGCGACGTCATTACCGAACTCCTTCAACATAACGACTTCGTCAGCTGAAGTGGGTAGCACCGACTGGATACGCAAGACCTTTTTAGCCGCCATGGCAGGCGATGCCATGAGAGCCAGGGCTGTTGCACCGGCAGCAATATATTTTAGTTTGATCATATCTACACTCCTCTAATTATAAAAAAGCCTTCGCCATATTATGCTTCGCGAGGCTGAAGGCAGCGCCCCGGTGCTTATTGGGCCGGCGGTCCGACCCGAGTACAATCCCGGAAATCGACAAAACTTAGTTTAAATGAGACTCCGAGTCTCGATATTACAGCTTTTTTCGATTGAGTAACAGGGCTAAATACACATTAATTACATCATTTACGTCTCAATAACCACGATTTGTCTCGGTATCCCAAAAAATGAGCTTGATGAAGCTACTCACAGTAGAACCAGCCAACAGATTCGACAGCGGACCTTAAATGAGAATATTTGTTCCATTTTAGCGGCATTTATTGTATCGTCGAATCGAAACATATCAAGATAAGGGGCTCGTGGATCAATTTGACTATATCGTCGTTGGCGCCGGATCGGCTGGCTGCGTGCTCGCCAATCGGCTGTCGGCGAATCCGGCGCACAAGGTGCTGTTACTCGAGGCCGGCGGCAGGGACTTAAGCCCGTGGCTGCACATTCCGGTCGGTTATTTCAAAACCATGCACAACCCGGCTTTCGACTGGTGTTACATGATCGAACCTGATTCGGGCATTGCCAACCGCCAGCTGCAGTGGCCGCGCGGCAAGGTGCTCGGCGGTTCCAGCGCGCTCAATGGCCTCCTCTACGTGCGCGGCCAGCCGGAAGACTACGATCGCTGGGTCGAGCTCGGTAACCCGGGATGGGCTTACGACGACGTGCTGCCGTACTTCAAAAAATCGGAAGATAATTCCCGCGGCGCCGATGAATTCCATGCCGTGGGCGGCCCGCAAAAGGTTTCCGACCTGCGCCTGCGGCGCCCGATCGCCGAACACTTCATCCAGGCGGCGACCGAAATCGGCATTCCGCTGAATGAAGACTACAACGGCAGCCAGCAGGAGGGCGTCGGTTATTTTCAGCAAACCGCCTATAACGGTTTCCGCTGGAGTACCGCCAAGAGCTTTCTGCGGCCAGCGAAAAAACGGGCCAACCTGAAAGTGGTTACCCGTGCCCAGGTCACAAGCCTGATGATGGAGGGTAAACGCGTTACCGGTGTCAATTATCGCCGCGGTAGTGCGCGCGAAACCGCGTTAGCCAGTGCCGAAGTGATACTAAGCGCTGGCGCGATCAATTCGCCGCAGATACTGCAATGTTCCGGCATCGGCGATCCCGAGAAACTGCAACAGGCAGGCATCACAACCAGTCACGCGCTGACTGGAGTCGGTAAAAACCTGCAGGATCACTTGCAGATTCGCCTCGTGTTCAAAACCAACAAACGCACGCTCAACGACGAGCTAAATAACCCGTTCAAACAGTTTATGGTGGGTGCGCAGTATTTCCTGACGCGCACCGGTCCGCTGACGTTGGCGGCGAGCCAGGTTGCGATCTTCACGCGCTCCAGCGAAGACGTCGAGCGTCCCGACATCCAGTTCCACATGCAGCCGCTTTCGGCCGACAAGCCCGGCGACGGCGTGCACCCGTTTTCGGCATTTACGTCGTCGGTATGCCAGCTGCGTCCTTTCAGCCGCGGCGAAGTAGTGGTCGAAACCAGCGATCCGCTGGCCTACCCGAAAATTTACCCAAATTATTTATCCGACGAGCGCGACTGTGCGGTTGCGATCGGCGGCATCAAGGTTGCGCGCCGCATCGCCGAGGCACCCGCCCTGCGTAATTGCGTTATCGACGAATACGTGCCGGGGCGCGAATTCCAGAGCGACGAGGAGCTGCTCGATGCGGCACGCCGCCACAGTCAGACGATTTATCACCCGGCGTCTACCTGCAAGATGGGAAACGACGATGCGGCCGTGGTCGATCATCAACTTCGCGTACACGGAATCGAAGGTTTGCGCGTCGCCGATGCGTCGATCATGCCGGAAATCGTGTCCGGCAATACCAATGCGCCGACAATCATGATTGCGGAGAAGGCAGCCGACATGATTCTGGGGAAAAAGTAGTAATCTGGCTGCAATGCCGTCGGCATAGTCGGCGTATCGGTTACGATACCGGGCATCATGACCGCCAGGACGATGAAGGCGAAGTGGGGTCTTTCAGGCGTTGGTTTTGACCTTGATGATCGCCTCGTGCCAGTCCGCGAGTAGCAGGTTGCGCCGACTGGATTCCATTGCTGGATCGAACTCGTGCTCGGCCTGCCAGTGTCGGGTTATGTCATCGAGCGAAGTAAATAGCCCGATCTGCAAGCCCGCCAGATAAGCAGCCCCGAGCGCTGTGGTTTCGGTTACTGCCGGTCTTTCAACGACGATACCGAGCATATCGGCGAGAAACTGGCACAACCAGTTATTCTGCACCATGCCGCCGTCGACGCGTAGCCGGGTAGGTTTCAGCCCGTCACGACGCTTGGCCTCGAGCAGGTCGAAAGTCTGGTAACAGACCGATTCCAGGGTTGCGCGAACCAGTTCGGCCGGTCCCGTATCGCGTGTAATACCGAATATCGCGCCACGCGCCTCGGGGTCCCAGTGGGGTGCGCCGAGACCGGTAAATGCCGGCACCAGGTAGACCCCGCTGTTGGAATTCAGTGATTCGGCCATCGCCTCGGTTTGATGCGCGGTGTCGATGATGCCGATACCGTCGCGTAGCCATTGCACCGCGGCGCCGGCGACAAAGATAGAACCTTCCAGTGCATAAGTCGTTTTCCCGTCCAGCCGGTAGCCGACTGTGGTCAATAACTTGTTGTTCGACGCCAGCGCCTGCTCACCGGTATTCAGTATCATGAAGCAGCCGGTACCGTAGGTGCTCTTGATCATTCCCGGTTCGAAACAGGCCTGGCCGATCAGCGCTGCCTGTTGATCCCCGGCCACGCCGGTAATCGGAATTTCCGTGCCAAACAGGCCCTGGCTGGTATGACCGTAGTCCGCGGCGCAATCCCGGACATCGGGTAGCATGGATTCCGGGATATCGAGCATTTCAAGCAACTCCGCATCCCAGTCCTGTTGATGGATATTGAACATCAGCGTGCGTGATGCATTGGTCGCGTCAGTGGCATGAACCTTGCCGTCGGTCAGGCGCCAGATAAGAAAGCAGTCGATGGTGCCGAACAGTAGCTCATTGTTTTCGGCGCTTGCACGTGCGCCATCGACATTGTCGAGAATCCAGTTGACCTTGGTGCCGGAGAAATAAGGATCGAGCAGTAAACCGGTTTTGCTGACCACCGTGGCTTCCATCGCTTTTGCACGCAGCGACTCGCAGTAGTCGGCGGTGCGGCGGTCCTGCCATACGATCGCGTTGTAGATCGGCTTACCGCTAGTGCGATCCCACACCACCGTGGTTTCGCGCTGGTTGGTTATGCCGATCGCAGCTATTTTGCGTTGTTCCAGTTCGGCCTTCTCCAGCGCCTCGTTGACGACTTCGAGAGTGGTGGTCCAGATTTCCTCAGGGTCGTGTTCGACCCAGCCGTCTTTTGGAAAATGCTGGGTGAACTCGCGTTGCGAGGTGAAGCGGGCATGTCCATTTTCGTCGAACAAAATCGCGCGTGAACTGGTGGTGCCCTGATCGATGCTGAGAATATACTGACTCATCTGAACCTCCCAAACTGGTTGTTCGTTGTTGGTCTATTATCGCGCTATCCGGCGGTTAGTCATCCCCGCGTAAGCGGCCCCCCAGCGCAGGCTGGGTTGACGTACCGGGATCTGACAACATGCCGCGGCCCCGGTTTCGATACCCGATGACCTGCTTACTTAAAGTATTCATCGAATCGTATTTTCGCTGCATCGCCGAACAACTTTTCGCAGGCCTCGAACAATCCTGCCGACTGTCGCAGGTTGTCGCGCGAGATAAGCAACTCCAGCTTGGAACGGCGCCTGAGGTAATCCTCGAGCTTAACGATCATTTCGTTTTTGACGAGGTAATCGATCTCGCAACGCCGTATTCCGGTATTTTCAACCAGCGGTTCGGATAGCGAGGCGTCCGCTTCGATGGCATCGAGCATACCTTGCGCATCTGCGCCGTAACGCCGCCATAACCGTTCACTAAGCGCCTCACGGGTATCGCTGGCGACCATTTCGTCGACACCGAGGGCGTGAGCGCGTCTGAAAAAAGCTTCGCGTTGCGCGCGGCCGGGTTCGCCATACCATTTGCCGACCTTTTTTGGTTTCAGACCCAACCGGGATACGCAGTCACAAATCTCATTACCGACGTTCACGCAGTCGGTCAGTTTACCGCCGAATATACTGATATGATTTTGCTCGGCCTCCATTTCGATAACGTGCTTGCGCGACAATTGCTGAACATCGACCGAGCCATTACTGGTTTTGGGGGTTGCCAGCGGTCGTACCCCGCAACGTTCGGCAATAACGTCGTCCGGCGTCAACGGGGCGGGTAAATCAAGGCGGGCGTTGATATTCGATAAAACGAAATCCCGGTCTTCATCGGTTACCTCGGTGATCGGGTCTGTAACCCGCGTGTCGGTGGTACCGATGCAGGTGCGGTTCGCCATTGGAATCGCAAAAAACAGGCGCTCGTCATCGGCGAAAAAAGCGAGCACCCGGTGGCTGTCAGAAATCTGTGGCACGATCAGATGGATGCCCTTGGAAAACAGGTGTTGGTACTCGGTTTCGATGCCGGTGAGCTGGTTGTGCTGATCGACGAAAGCACCAGCGGCGTTGATCAGTATCTTCGAGCGAATCGAGAATCGCTGCCCTCCAACCTGGTCTTCAGCCTGCGTTGTCCAGTAACCTTTGGCATCGCGGGCCGCACCCGTTGACTTTACGTAGTTGGCTGCGACACAACCCTTATCCATCGCGCTGCGGACAAAGTTGAAAACAAAGCGGGCGTCGTTATCGTGCAGGAACGCATCCGAATACTCGACGCCACCGGTACTGATGAAAGTATTTATCAGCGGTTCCGTTTGTTTGATCTGGCGGGATGAAACCAGCCGCGGGGTTTGCGTCCTGCCCCGGCCCAGGATCCAGTACAGCCAGGTACTCGCCAGGATCACCCATGGGTGAAAGCGAAACTGCTTGTTGAGCGTCATCAGGAAACGGATTTCCTTGACCGTGGAAGGAAAGCTATCGAGCAGCTGGTTGCGTGACTTGCACAGTCCCGCTACCAGGCCGAATTCGTAGCCTTCCATGTACTTGATGCCACCCCAGACCAGGTTGGAAGACTGCTGACTGGTAAAGCCGGCGAAATCGGCGGCGTCGATTAAAGCGACCTTAATCCCGCGCGCAGCCAGCGCGGCAGCTGAAACCGCGCCATTGATACCGCTGCCAACGATGAGCACATCGAATTCTTCATTCTCCAGACGGGCAATGTTGGTATCTCTCAGGGTCATGGGTTTAATCTGTTGTTACCTGGCAGTGCTGTTGCAAGACTTCCTCAAACTTTCCTGAACACAAAAACGAACCAGGCAATCATCAGTGCCAGCGCACCCCACAACGGGGTACCAAAAAAAGCCAGCCAGCCCAGGTTGATAAAGCCGCTACCCAGCCACGAAATAAACAGCCGATCACCGCGGGTAGTATCGATGCCGAAAACACCGCGTCGCGGGTTGCCCCCGGGGCTGAATTTTTCCCAGATCCCCATAACCACGATGGAGAGCACAACCGTCACGAAAAATGCGACGGTCGGCCAGGTCCAGGCCATCCAGGATAAGTCGATCATGACACTGCCATGGAATTAAACCCGGCCCAGGGCGAAGCCCTTGGCGATGTGGTTACGGACGAAATAAATAACGATCGCACCGGGAATGATAGTCAGCGAACCAGCCGCGGCCAGCAAACCAAGCTCGTAGCCCGAGGTGCTCGCGGTTCGTGTCATGATGGCGGCAATCGGCTTGGCGTTAACCGAGGTCAGGGTTTTGGCCAGCAGCAGTTCCACCCAGGAATACATGAAACAGAAAAACATGGCGACGCCAATGCCGGCGGCGATGGTCGGAATAAAGATACGCACGAAAAATCGCCAGAACGAATAACCGTCCAGGTAGGCGGTTTCATCGAGCTCCTTGGGGATGCCGGACATGAAGCCTTCGAGGATCCATACCGCGAGAGGTATGTTGAACAGGCAGTGCGCAAGGGCAACCGCAATATGGGTATCGAATAGTTCGATAGCCGAGTAAAGCTGGAAAAAAGGCAAAGCAAACACGGCGGGCGGCGCCATGCGATTGGTCAGTAGCCAGAAGAACAGGTGCTTGTCGCCGAGGAAGCGATAGCGTGAGAAAGCATAGGCCGCGGGTAAGGCTACGGCAACCGAGATGACGGTGTTGATGACGACGTAAATCAACGAATTGATATACCCGACATACCAGGTCGGGTCGGTAAAGATCTTGCTGTAGTTGGCCAGCGTGAATTGTTGCGGGAAAAACGAAAAACCACCCAGGATTTCGTTCGTTGTTTTGAACGACATCGACAGCAGGCCATAGATGGGTAGCATCAGGAAAAGGATGTAAATGGTTGGCAGAATCCATCTTTTATTCATTCCGTCATTGCTCCTCGTTGCGCATCATCACGGTGTAAAACACCCAGCAAATCAACAGTACGACAAGAAAGTAAATAAGCGACATCGCGGCCGCCGGCCCGAGATCAAACTGTCCCAGTGCGATCTTCACCAGGTCGATGGAAAGGAAGGTAGTGGTGTTACCCGGCCCACCACCGGTGAGCACGAAAGGCTCGGTGTAAATCATGAAACTATCCATGAAGCGCAACAGGATAGCGATCGTCAACACCCGTTTCATTTTCGGTAACTGTATGTAACGAAATACGGCCCAGCCACTCGCGCCATCGATGCGTGCAGCCTGGTAATAGGCTTCCGGGATCGAGCATAGCCCGGCATAGCACAGCAGCACGATTAGCGAAGTCCAGTGCCAGACGTCCATCAATACGGTCGTCATCCAGGCTGACACCGGCTGCTGGGTGAAATCGTAGTCGAACCCCATCGAGTTCAATGAAAACCCGAGCAGACCGATGTCGGGCAGCGCAAATATATTCCACATCGCCCCGACCACGTTCCACGGGATCAGCAATGGCAGTGCCATCAATACAAGGCATACCGATACCCAGGGCCCCTTGCGCGGCATCGACAGCGCGACCGCGATGCCGAGCGGGACTTCGATGACAATGATCATGCCGGTAAACATTAACTGGCGCAGTAACGAATCGTGGAAGCGTTCGGAGCGCAGCACTTTCTCGAACCAGGTAACCCCTTCCCAGAAAAAAACATTATCGCCGAAGGTCTCCTGCAGCGAATAGTTGACCACCGTCATCAACGGGATGAAGGCGTTGAATGCGACCAGCAACAGCACCGGCGCTACCAGCCACCAGGCCTTTTGATTGGTCGATTTACGCATTGCCCGGCCCCACCGCCCAATCGTCACGGTAAATACGAAGATTGCCGGGATCGAATTTGATATGCGGGCTCAAAGACGGTATCGCCTGGTCTTCACCAACCAGCATTTTTATTTGTTCAGCCTCGTGTTTGACAGTCACCACCTGGTAACGTCCGAGATCTTCTACCTTCTGTATTTCCACCGGAATACCGTCATCGCAAAAGCTGATAAATTCCGGTCGAATACCGATTTCAAGCTTGCCGCTCAAGTCGGTATCGACCGGATAACTCGAGGAGAGCAGATTATTGGCAAACACGGGTTGTCCCTGTTCGAGAGTACATGGCAGGATATTCATTCCGGGTGAACCGATAAAATAGCCGACGAAGGTATGCTTCGGCTCGTTGAAAAGGTCTATCGGGCTACCAACCTGAACCACGGCGCCATCATGCATGACGACTACCTGGTCGGCGAAAGTCAGCGCTTCAACCTGGTCATGAGTAACGTAGATCATGGTGACGCCAATCTGTTGATGTAATTCCTTGAGTTTGAAGCGCAGTTGCCATTTCAGGTGCGGGTCGATTACGGTCAGCGGTTCGTCGAACAGAATTGCGTTAACATCCTCGCGCACCAGTCCGCGGCCCAGAGAGATTTTCTGTTTGCCGTCGGCCGTCAGGCCGGCGGCGCGTTGTTGCAGTCGATCGGACAGGTCGAGCATTGCCGCTATCTCGACAACTCTTTCCCTGACGCGAGGCTCGGGCATGCCGCGATTGCGCAGCGGAAATGCCAGGTTATCGAACACGGTCATCGTGTCGTATACCACCGGGAACTGGAAAACCTGTGCGATATGTCGTTCGGTGGTTGGCAGGTTCGTGACTTCGCGACCGTCGAACAGGATCGAACCCTCCGAGGGTGTCAGCAATCCGGAAATAATGTTCAGCAGGGTTGTCTTGCCGCAGCTGGAAGGCCCGAGCAAGGCGTAAGCGCCGCCGTCTTCCCATACCTGGCTGACTTCCTTGAGGGCATAAACCGGCGCCTGGCCGGCTGCAGGCGGGTAGGCGTGACGGACATCTTTAAACTCGATGCGTGACATGCTACCCCCCGGTCTCGATCAACAATCCGTTGGCGTCGAAATACAGGCATCGACTCGAATCAAAGTAAAAACTGGCGCTCTGGCCGAATTCATAACTGTGAATGCCATGCGTCTCGCTAACCCAGCTATTACCTTCGACAATCACGCGAACAATACTCTCAGACCCGCTGATTTCGGCAATCTGAACTTCGCCTTTGACTTCTACGCCGGTGCCGTCGGGTGACAGATGATGCGGCCGTAAACCAATCTTGTAACTTCCGTCGGGCATCGCGGCCAGTTCCGGTGGAACCTGCCAGCTGATCGAATTGCTCAGGTGAGCGCTGCTGCCGCGTTTCTCGATAGCCGCTATATTGACCGGTGGGTCTGAAAAAACGCGCGCGCTTTCGAGGTTTTGCGGGTGCCGATAAATGGTCGAAGTCTTGCCAAACTGAATCACACGCCCCTCGTTGAGGGTCGCGGTATAGCCTCCCAGCATTAATGCCTCGAGGGGTTCACTGGTGGCATAAACGACCGTTGCGCCGGTATCGGCGAACATTTTTGGCAGTTCGTCGCGCAGTTCCTCGCGTAACTTGTAATCGAGGTTGGCAAGTGGCTCGTCGAGTAACACCAGATCGGCACCCTTGACCAGGGCGCGCGCAAGCGCCGTGCGCTGCTGCTGTCCGCCGGAGAGTTCATTGGGCAGGCGCTCGAGCATAGGTGTCAGTTGCAACAGATCGGCGAACTTGCGTACCCGGGTGTCGATTTCCTGTTTTGCTAAACCGGCAACCTTCAATGGCGAAGCGATGTTGTCGAAGACACTGAAACCGGGATAGTTGATGAAGGCCTGGTAGACCATTGCGACGCTGCGCTTTTGCACCGGTACCCCGGTAACTTCTTCGCCATTTGCCCACAGCGTGCCACTACTTGGTTTTTCCAGTCCGGCCATTAAACGCATCAGCGAGGTTTTTCCGCTTAGCGTGGTGCCGAGCAGAATATTGAATTGTCCGGGTTCCAGTGACAGGCTGGTTTCGTAGATATGCGTTTCAGCACCAACCCTGAGCGAAACATTGCGCAGTTCAATCGCCATTTACGCGCGCCCTGCCAATCGTTCGCGGGCCGCATCCTGCGCAATGATTTCGAGATCGACATCGTGCCGATGACAAAGCTCGATCATTTCGCCGGGTATGCCGTCATCGGTGACCAGCGTTTCGATTGCCGCCAGGTTGCCGATTCGAATCGGTGCGCGACGCTCGAATTTCATCGAGTCGGTGACCAGGATGACCGAGCGTGCATGCTCAATTATGGTGCGTGTTACGCACACCTCGCGCAGGTCGAAGTCGAAGAAATCACCGTCGCTGTCGATCGCGGAACAACCGATAATTGCGTAATCGACTTTGAAGTTGTCGATAAATTCTTCGGCGCTGGAACCGACTATGCCGCCGTCCGCGCTGCGAATTGCACCACCGGTAATCATCACTTCGAGCCCGGGCGCGGGCCATAACATACTGGCGACGTTCATGTTGTTGGTGATTACCAGCATTCCCTTGCGCTGGTAGAGATACGCGGCCACCCGTTCGGTGGTGGTGCCGATGTTGATGAACAATGAAGAGTTATCCGGTAGCAGCTCGGCCGCGCGTTGTGCAATATTCGATTTCTCTTCCGCCATCAGGATTTTACGCGCCCCATAGCCCAGGTTTTCGACATTGTCCTTGACTATCGCACCACCGTGAACACGCTGCAGTAATTGTTTTTCGTATAGCTGGTTCAGGTCACGCCGTATGGTCTGGGGGGTGACCTGCAAATGATTTGATAACTGATCAACCTGCACCGATCCGTGTTCACGGATGTAGTTCATGATCAGGTGTTGCCGTCTACTGATTTCAGCGCTCATCTTTATATTGCAAAGTTACCGATGGCGGTATCTGTCACCGGGGCCAGGATTCTGGCCCCGGTGACAAACCGTTCTCGAAGATCAGCTGTTAGCGCTAGTTCTTCCAGCGCTTGATTAACTCGTCGTAATTGACGGTCTGGCCCTTGGGCTTTTCGTTAACCTTGGCTTTGGGTGAACCGGGCTGTTTCAGCCAGTATTCGGCATCTTTTTCTTCGTTCAGACGCGGACCACATCCACCATAGGTACCGGCTTTCTCGTCCGCAGCCTGCATGCGTGACATGACCAGGTCCATTTCACTGGCCAGTCGATCCATTGCCTGCTGAGGCGTGAACGCACCGGAATTAACGTCTCCGATTTGCTGCCACCAGATCTGCGCCAGTTTCGGATAATCGGGAACGTTTACACCGGTGGGTGACCACAGTACCCGGTCGGGTGAGCGGTAGAATTCGACCAGGCCGCCCAGGTTGGGTGCGCGATCGGTGAATGACTGGTGATTGATGGTGGTGTCACGGATGAAGGTCAGGCCGACATGACTCTTCTTGACGTCGACGGTCTTTGAAACGACAAACTGGGCGTAAAGCCAGGCCGCCTTGCGGCGGTCAACCGGTGTGGACTTGAACAGCGTCCATGAACCTGCATCCTGGTAGCCGAGCTTCTGGCCTTTAACCCAGTAGGGGCCGTGCGGAGAAGGCGCCATCCGCCAGAGCGGTTTGCCATCGCTATCGACAGTATTATTACCTTCGCTCTGGGGTGCCACCATGGAGGCGGTAAACGCGGTGTACCAGAAGATCTGCTGGGCGACGTTGCCCTGTGACAGGGCCGGCAGTGACTGGTAGAAGTCGTAGCTGGCTGCACCCGGGGGTGCATACTTGCGCAGCCACTCGTCCCACTTGCGAATCGCGTAGACTGCGGCCGGGCCATTGGCGGCGCCACCGCGGGTTACCGATGCACCCACAGGATTGCAGCTACCCTTTTCCATGCGAATTCCCCATTCATCGACCGGTACGCCATTGGGCAGACCCTTGCTGCCTTCGCCTGCCATCGACAGCCAGGCGTCGGTCATGCGCCAACCGAGGTCGGGCGCACGCTTGCCATAATCCATGTGGCCGTAGACTCGGGAACCGTCGATTGTTTTGACGTGGACCGAGAAAAACTCGGCAATGTCCTCGTACGCCGACCAGTTGACCGGGACACCGAGATCATATCCGTAAATGGTTTTGAATTTCTTTTTCAGGTCTGGCCGATCGAACCAGTCCTTGCGAAACCAGTACAGATTGGCAAATTGCTGGTCGGGAAGCTGGTAGAGTTTGCCATCAGGGCCGGTGGTGAAAGATTTGCCGACGAAATCTTCAACATCGAGCATCGGGTTGGTGACATCCTTGCCTTCGCCTGCCATCCAGTCCGATAAATTAACCGCGAGCTGTAAACGGGAGTGTGTTCCAATCAGATCCGAATCATTGATATAGGCATCGTAGAGATTGCGCCTGGTCTGCATCTGGGTTTGTACCGCCTGCACCACCTCGCCTTCGCCGAGTAGCTGGTGATTAACCTTGATACCGGTGATCTCTTCGAACGCCTTGGTCAGAACCTTGGATTCGTATTCGTGGGTTGGAATCGTTTCGGATAACACGTTGATTTCCATCCCCTTGAAAGGTTTGGCGGCATTGATGAACCATTCCATCTCCTTCATCTGATCCTGTTGTGACAGCGACGAAGGCTGAAACTCGGTGTTTATCCAGTTTTCGGCCTCGGCCGTACCGGCCCAGGCCGATTGAGAAGATAGCGCGGCGACCGTGGCAGCCAGCGCAATTTGCTTAAGCATGAGAGTTTCCCCCTTGGTTTCGGTTTCTGATTATATTGGCACGAGCAGCGAATCTACGCCCGGGTTTTCACATTGTCAATTTATCTTTTTCGTTTGGTTCGAAAAAATGTTCGTTTTGAGCTTTTTATTTTCGTTATCAATTAAATACGATGATTTAATAGCCTTCGCAACACACTATTCATTGTACGTCCAAGCCATTATTATCGAGCTATGCCGGATATCAAGAACCTGCTCATTGTCGCCCATAGTCCTTCGCCTAATACGCAGCAGCTGGTAGCGGCCGCGTTGCGCGGTGCGAGGCACGGGGATATCGAAGGGGTTGCAGTGAAACACATCCCGCCATTGCAGGCGGTTGCGGACGATGTACTTCGTGCCGACGCGATCATCCTCGGCACGACCGAAAATTTCGGTTATATGAGCGGAGCGCTCAAGGATTTTTTCGACCGCATTTATTATCCCTGCCTGGAGCATACCGAGGCGATGCCTTTTGCTACCTACATTCGTGCCGGCCTCGATGGTACGGGCACCAGAATTGCTATCGGCAAGATTACTACCGGTTTGAAATGGAAAGCGGTGCAGGAGCCGATCATCTTGCATGGTGAGTATCGAGAGGAGTTCGAAGTCCGCTGCGAAGAACTTGGGATGCTGATGGCTGCCAGCCTGGAGAGCGGGATAATCTAGTGTGCAAAACGAGTCATTCCCGTACTAACGGGAATCTTATAAGATGTCGGCGTAGCCGGAAATCCCTGCCAGCGGGAATCGTTTTTCACCAGGTTTGAGTACTTAGCTGAGGTAACAGAATGAGTGATTTCGAGAATAAGAAAGCAATTGTACTGGGCGGAACCTCGGGAATAGGTCTCGCAACTACCGAAATGCTGCGTGACGGAGGCGCAGAGGTTATTGCCGGCAGCCGGCGGGAATGCGAAATTGACGGGGTCGAATGCGTCCAGGTCGATGTGCTCGACCGGGCCGCACTTGCCGCATTGTTCGAAAAAAATCACGGCTTCGATATCCTGGTTAACGCGGCCACTGGCGGTCCGCGTGCGATCGGTCCATTCCTCGAAATGGATCTCGAGGGTTATCAGAATTCCTTTGCCAAACTCTGGGGTTATGTCAACAGTGTTCGTCTCGGGGTTCCACATATGTCTACCAATGGTGCGGTTGTGCTGTTCAGCGGTTACCCGGCCAGGAAATGGCGAGCCGGTACTATTGCTATCGGCAGTGTCGGTGGCTCGGTCGAAGCATTCGTCAAGCTGGTGGCGAATGAAATCAAACCAGTCAGAATCAACGGAGTAAGTCCGGGCCTCATCGATACGCCGATGTCGAAACTCGAGGGTGAAGAGCGCAGGGAGTATTACGCAACAGGCTCGGCTGGACACCTGATACCGCGAGCCGGCACAGCCGAGGAAGTTGCTTCAGCGGCAATCTTTCTGCTCGAAAACGAATTCGTAACCGGGACGATTGTCGATGTCGATGGTGGCGCAATCGTGACATGAGTTTCGACAGGATCAGTAAGACTCTGGTGGGTGATACGCCGGGGCGTAGCACCGAGCTCAACTACTTCCGTATCGGTCCAGCTGATGCTGCTAGAAAAGTCTATCTGCAGGCGGCCCCGCATGCCGATGAACAACCGGGTATCCTGGTCTTGCACCATTTGTTGCAATTGTTGCGCGATGCCGACGCTACGGGCGAACTCGACGCGCAGTTCGTCCTGTTTCCGATGGTTAACCCGCTCGGTATGGGTGATATCGAATTCGGTCAGCACCAGGGGCGTTATAATCGAACAAGCGGGGTTAATCATAATCGTAACTGGCCCATACTCTATGATGCCGCAGGCGCAGACCTGGCAGAAAAACTGGGTACCGATGCCGCTGAGAATATTCGCCTGTTGCGCAATGCGCTGCGTGAATGGGCCGCGGCCCTGCCGCAGCTGACCGCTTTCGAGCAATGGCAGAAATGCCTGATAAGTGAAGCTTGCGATGCGGATTACGTTTTCGATTTGCATTGCGACGATGATTCACTGGTGCATATCTTTTCAGTGCCGCAGCAGGCGGAAAACATGCAACAGCTGGCTAACTGGGTCGGCGCCGCCGCGACCATGCTTGCTCAGGACAGTGGCGGTGGTTCTTTCGATGAAGTCTGGCCGGAGGTCTGGTTGCGTCTTGCCGGTGAATGTCCGGGCAAACCGATACCGTTATCGGTCGTGTCGTGTACGCTGGAATATCGTGGCCAGCATGATACTTTCGACAATCTAAACCGACAGGATGCGCTAAACCTCTACGCTTACTTTCAGGAGCAGGGTTTGATCGGGGGTTCGCCCAGTGGTCGAAAGGCTGCGGCTCCAGCGCCCACCGATTTGCGCGCGACCGAGTACCTGCGCGCACCGCATCCCGGATTGCTCGCTTACTGCGTCGAACTCGGGGATCGGGTTGAAAAGGGTGATCGTATCGCTGATCTGATTCAGCTCGATGGTGAGGGTGCTTTCGTCGACAGAACTCCGCTAGTGGCGGGCACTTCGGGCATGGTTATATCGCGCAAGGTTAACAAATATGTCTGGGCTAATGCGAATGTTTCAAAAATAGTCGGTAGCGAGATACTCGAATCGCGCAGTGGTAATCTGCTCAGCGATTAATCCTGTTTTTCGGCGACCCAGTTGCTCTCAGGCAGGTGCTCGTCGGCATGCAGCCAGCCGGGTTTTTCCTCCAGAAAGCTGTGATCCTGCGGCACCAGAACCTCGAGGTCGTCGAATAGCCCCAGTTGCAAATGAATCTCGTCCGGGCGTCCCGTGTATTCGTAGGATACCGGTGAGCCGCAGTTGCCGCAGAACCTGCGCGTGACGCCGTCAGCGGTTGTGAAACTGCCTGGTGTTGCGCCGGTAAACCTGACCTGGTCGAGTCGAAATCCGGCGAAGGTCGTCATCACCGAACCACTGTGTCGGCGGCAGGATTCGCAGTGACAGTGGCCGACCCAGTCAGACTTGCCACTAATTTCGAATTTAACGGCTCCGCAATAACAATGACCGCTCAGCTTGTTTTCGCTCATGGCTCTACTCCCGGTTGAAAGTCATGTTAAACCGGCGCACGGCAGGAGTCGATAAAATTTATTTCACTTCATGGAGGAGGGAGATTGAATTCATCCGCTGCCGTGATTGAGTCGGAATGCGAGGGCCAGTTGCTCCGACTCGCCGCATACCTGTGGCGTCATTCCCGTTTAATGCTGCTGATGTTGGCAGCCCTCTGAGCAGCCGTTTCATCGAGGGTTTACAGTGGGCGCTACAGAACTCTTTTGCGCAGCTCCTTGCCGGGTTTGAAGTGCGGAACGTACTTGCCCGAGACGCGTATCGATTCCCCGGTGCGTGGATTTCTTCCGCTTCGAGGTTGGTGATACATCAGATTGAAACTACCAAATCCCCTGATTTCTATGCGTTCACCCGAAGACAGGCTATCGCTCAATATGTTTATCAAGCTTTTGATCGCGACATCAACATCTTTGGAGGCCAGATAGCGCTGGTTTTTAGACAGTGCCTTGACGAGGTCTGACCGGGTCATTGAGGGCGTAGATTCTTTTGTAGTAGTTCGATTCATCAATCTGAGGCTGCAGTCCTGATTTTGCAATTGAAACAGCTTAGCCAAATCGATGAATTTACAGCGAGAAGTTGATCACATTAACCCCAAATCCACGATTTCTGGTTAGAAGACAGGCAACAGCATACGAGAGTGCTAAATTCGTCTCACGATGACCCGCGCGAACAGGCGTGTCAGGCGGCCTCTGCAAGAGCCTCGTGCTCCTGCTGCTCAAGCTGTCCGGGTAGTCCCTCGGGCAATTGCAATGCCATCGCGAGGTTATCCAGATGAGTGCGTTCCGCGGGATGATCGGGGGTAATTACCAGGCAGGAGGCGAGGTAGATTTCAGCCTTCATTTCGATGCCGCTGACGCCGGAGGTTAATTCGAAGATCGGTATGTCCTTTTGCAGGTAGTCAAAAATCAAACCTTTTTCGGAGGCTGACATGCCGGTCCTTTCCACTGCCTGGAAAATTCTCTGTTGCTCATCCGCGTCGATATGCCCGTCGGCTTTAGCCGCTGCAATCATGGCTTTGACCAGCACCAGTTCAGGATTAGCGCTCTGATCAGGTTGCTGGCTGATGGCGCGTTGGTGAAAGCTGGAAGGGTCGGCGGGACTTTGTTCGGGTATTGCCGTCTCTGCCGGGTTCTGTTGGCTCCCCTGCCAGTTCTGGTACGCCTTGAACGCCATGCCACCGAGCAGGGCTGCGCCTCCGTAGGTGGCGGCCTTGCCCGCAATCTTGCGCGCAGATTTACTGCCCATCAGCAGGGCCATAACGCCTCCGGCAGCGGCGCCTCCGGCCAGGCCACCGGGGATCTAGTTCGCTATATTGGACATGGTCTGGCCAAAGCCACCGCTATTGCCCTGGCCCTGCGCCTGTCCTGAAGCTGCCGCAGTAGAACCCATGAACTGGTTGAGTAGATTATTCAGACCCATGATTTATATTCTCCGATCTAAGTTAACGCGAATGTTGTTGAGCTGCATTCGCAAGTAAGTAGCTGTTATTGCCAATATATAGGGTCGAGCTTTGGTTCGAACAATTCGTATAAAATAAATTTTTAGTTCGAATTTTCCGTAGGTTTTGTTTTGCGATCTGGCAAGCTTAACCCGCTATCGGTTATTCAGCGTTGCGATGGGGTCGTTGTTTTTCCCCACGTGGAGATTTCGACAAGCCCGGTCAATAACCCGCGGGAGGCTGTCTGGCTGGTTTGCAGGGTGGTGGCTTTGTGGTTACTTCGAGTCCGATTTCATGACGAAGTCTTCGAACTGCTTGTCGATGCCGAGCACGTGCAGCTTCAGCCATTTGAAAAGAAAATCGGAAAGCGAAATCTGCAGCGACGTACCCATGGTTGGATCGGTTTCCAGCATTGCCGCTAGTTCTTCCCTGAAACGGTCGTGAGCTTCGATGTGTTCGTCCTTGTGCGGGTAGCCCAGCTCCAGCATGTAGGTTTCTTCGAGAACGAAGTGATGCTCGGCGTAGAGTTTAAGCTGAATCAGAATGTCCGGATCGAACGGGACTTCCTTGATTTTATCGATCAGCTCGAACAAAGCCTGGTGCTGTGTGTCCTGCCAGATGAGATCACTGGTCTTTTGCATAGTGCCGGACCCCTCGGGATATTCCGATCACCATAGAGGAAAAGCTTTACCCTAGTCAAGCGATGGGAATATCGGCTGAGACCTAAGCGGCGGCTATTGGATTTTGACTGGTTTTGACGTAAACGAAAGTGTTGCGAGCGCTGCGGTGATCAATATTTTTGCCTGTTCGTGGTCGTTATAAAGAAACAGCGTGTAGGCATCTGCATGGTCGTTTTTATGCATCGCGAGCAGGATCGCGTTCTTGTAATCGGAAGTAAATTCGGGATTGATATCGAAGATAGACAGCGCGGCCCATTGGGCGTTGAATTTATCCCGTGCCTCGGGTTCGCTCAGCGTGCGGCTGTTGTAGTTGCTGTTTGCCGATAAGCGATCGATGAGCGACTCGAACAGTAGCGGAAATAAATGATTCGGCTCGGGAGCTGCATTGTGTGGATCGTTGTATTCGATTTCAATACGATTGAGGGGGCGAATGATGAAACGCAATTCCAGTTCCCCCGATTCATGTCGCATAGCGTGCTCGTAGGGCAGTACGGGGTTCGCGCTGATCGGTATATCGATAAAACTTGAACTGGATTCCAGGTGTAGCCCCGATTCGTCGAGCAGGCGATCGAATGCCTGTCTGTTGCCCAGATCGGTCGCCGCGGCGGCACTTAGCGCAATGCCGAGCAGTAACGATAAAGCGAGTTTGCGTAAAGGTTTCACGATTGATTGGAATCCCATTGAGTCAGCAGGTCGCGTGCGACCTGGGCCCAGCTCGGTTCGGGTTTCAGCGACAGAAAGCGCTCGAGATCACTGATTGCCTGATCACGCTTGCCAAGCGCCTCCCAGGTCGAGGCGCGGTTGAAATATGGTGCCGGCACGTCCGGCTGTAATTCGATACAGCGATTGAAATCCGCCAGCGCCAGATCGTATTGCCCGGCTTCGAAATGCAGGCTGCCGCGATTGAAATGGGCGGCGATAAATCCGGGATCGAGTTCGATTGCGCGGTCGAGATCGCGTCTTGCGTCGTCCTTGCGACCGAACTGGCGCAGTGCCTGCGCGCGGTTGGTCAGCAGGATGGGGTCCTGCGGATTGATTTCGACTGCGCGGTTGAGATCTGCTAACGCCAGGCTGGGTTGCTGTTGTTGCAGGAACAGGCTCGCGCGCAGGCTGAGCAGCATTGCATTGCGGGGGTATTTTGCAAGCGCCGAGTTCAGCGTTTCCATCGCCAGCTCCGGTCGAGATTCGTCGAGATGCTGCAATGCCACTTGCGCCAGCTTATCCGCGCTCAGCTCGGCATGGGGGTCGTTTTGCCGATGCGCACCTGAACCGGAAGACTTCGGCGGTGCCTCGAGGAAGGTCTTCAGCTCCTCGCTTTGCTCATCCTCATCGACTACCGCAACATTGTCGCTGTCGCAGGCTACGAGCGCGACGGCGAGTATCCCCGCCGCCGCGTATCCTGGCAGACGTTTCCGGCTTGTTGATGTCACGCTTACTGCTTTTGCTTGCTGTAAGCCTGCAGCATCTCGTTCATCAACTCGATATGCTGCGCATCGGTCAGGCTGCCGGGTTCGGAGACCTTCGACCACAGATCAGCGTTGGTCATTTCACGGTGGCAACCCATGCACAATCCGGTGCGATCCATCGCGTCACGCATTTCCTGAGGCAGCGCGCGCGACAGCGGCCAGTGCGAGCCAACCGTTTGCGTCTGTTGGCCGTCCTTGATAATCGTGGACAAGTCAAAATCAAGCGCCTCGATTTTGGGTATCTGGATCTTGAAGTTGCTGGGTATGGGTTTGCCGGTGCGCTGATCGATCAGGTCCTCAACCACGTTCTCGGTGTAGCGTAGCGAGAAAACACCACCGGAGATACCGTAACCCTGGGCTTTCGGATTGTTGTGGCAGCTTTCGCAGGTGCGGGCCTTGCGCTGCGCCGAGTGTGGCTGCACCGGCGCCATGTCGATGCCGAGCGGTGTGCGCTCCTGCCCCAGTTCCTCCTGCTCATCATAAGCAAGCGCAATCTGGTTATGCGCCACGGTGCTACCATCGCGCGCACGCACGGTCCAGATAACCTGGCATCCGGGCATCAGCGGGGTTACGCGGCCTTCACCGTTGATTCCGAGCACCGGCTCTTCCCAGCGCAGGTAAGAGCGGGTTTCGCTGACCTTACCCGGGCTCTGGATGCCCTTGGTGCCGAGCGGTGATTCCGCGGTGGAACCATCCGGGTAGCGCATCGTTCCGGAGGCGATCCAGTCGGTGTCCTGCTTCGGCTTGCCGTTTTTATCCGGGCCATAGTCGACGTCGACGTGGCAGCCGTAACACTGCGGTACCCAGGACGCGTGACAGGCGTAACACTCAAGGCTCTCGGCATGTTTCTTGACGCTTGCCATCGCTACCATTGCCTGAGAATTGCGCCAGGCATCATCTTCGGCCAGCTTTTTCAGCAGCGGCACCTTGAAATCGTTGCCGGTAGCCGAGTGCATGATGACCGTATCGCCGTCCTTGACTACGTTGCCGTAGGGGTTGCCGCGGGCGCTCAGCAGGTAACCGTCCTTCTTCTCGTAAGTGGTCGCAAATGCGGCGGTTTCCTGCAGCACGCTGTCGGCGAGGCCGCGCGGGGTGTTACCAATCGACTTGGCGAATTCTTCGCCGTGACCGAGCGGCAGCTCCCATGGATACTGTTCCGGCGTTCCATGACAATCCTGGCACTCGACTTCGACCTGAGCCAGCGTAGTGCCCGGAATATTGCCGTCACCGTGCATGTCGATGGTGGTGTGGCAGTCCTGGCACAGTAGTCCACCCTGCGGATTTTCCGGGCGACTCTTGATCTGGTGATGCAGGTCGTCGGAGATAAACAGGTAATTCTTGGTGTGCAGCTTGGGCTGCTTGCCGCCGGTCGTGCTGTAGGGTGAACCGTAGGGGAATTCCATCAGGCCCTGGTAGGTCACGCCGATGCGCTTGCCGCGGTTATGGCAGGAATTGCAGGTTTCGACCGGGATACCGGAATAGGTAGTATCGCCGACCGTGACCTTGGATTTGCGCGTGGCCTGGATCTGATGGGTCAACATGTGACCTTTCTGCGTCTTGTCGATGGTGGGATCATCGCCTTCGTATATGCCTTCGTTACCGTAGGGGATGTGGCAGGAAGAGCAGCCCTGGCCACGATAATCACCGCGCTTTTCACGCCCCTTGACGGTGACATGACAACGCTGGCACTGCTGGCGCTGATAGGTAAAGCCGGCCAGCTTCGGATCTTTTTCGATCTCTTCGACGCTGGGTTGCGGGATTTGCGCCAGTTCGGTTGGAAACTGTTCCTTGTGTGCCGCAATCATGTCCTTCATGTAAGCCTTGTAGGCGTCGGTGCCGACCGATGGTACGGGTCCGTCGCCGTCCTTGACGTCGTAGTTACCCCACGGCACCTTGTGATTCATGACTTCGGGAATACCCCAGGTATGCAGGTTACCCTGGATCTTGCCGGCCTCGGTATTCATCAGGGATTTTTCCAGGCGTTCTTCATAGCCGGCGTGACAGGCGCTTTGCCCGCAGGTGAACTTGTTGACGTCCATCGCGCCGGGATCGGGGTAGAAAGTTTGCGGGCCCTTGAACTCGACCAGTGACTGGGGTGATCCTTCGTGCGCCTTGCCTGCGTCGCTGGCGGTGGGATCGCCGCCGTGACACATGACGCAGCCGGCGGTATCGCCATGCACCGCGCTCAGCGAATTGATCAATTGCAGCATCGCACTCGATTCTTCGCGAATCGACTCGATGCCGTTGTGACAGGAGAGACAGCCTGAATCAGCCGCGGGTGATATCGCGGGACTTGCCCAGAGCAGCGGAAGTAAAATGATTAACCCAAATGCCTTGCCGAATCTGTCCATCGAAAATCCCCCATCAGCCATTATTTTGTACCACCCGCGCGCACAGAATATACGGGTAGAGGAGGGCTAAAACAGTTTTTTGGGGTTAACTTGACATATGTCAAGTCGGGGTCAGTTTTTGGAAAACTGGTTTATTTGAGTGCAGCCAGGTTAACTTTTGGTGCATCTGAATGGATCAAGTTGATCAGATCCCGGCTAAATATAGTGAGATCCCGATTCGTCGGACCGCCGCTTGCGCGGGGATGACATAATTTAACAAGCGTCATTTGTATCTTGCAAAGGTGACTGGGTTTCAAGGTCCCCGTTTAAACAGGGGAAGCGTCAGGACCTGTTGAATTCGCGGCAGGCGGTATCGAGTCCGCGCAGCGTGTCCTCAAGGTCAGTGGCGTTGTGTTCGGTGGAAACGAAACGGCGCACCCCGGGCAATACGTATTGCCCCTGCTTCATCAACAGCGAGTCGAGCTTGCGCATCGAAGCCTGGTCGCTGGCAAGCACGTCTGCCTGGTTGCGCGGGGTTTTGTCCATGAACAGGATTTGCCACAGCGAGCCGGTGTGTTCGGCGATCGCCGGAATAGCGTGCCGGTCGAGTACTTGCTGCGATTCGCGGCAAAGATCGTCGGCAAAACCGTTCATGCGGTCATAGACACCGGGCTTACCGAGTTCATCGAGCATGGCCATGGTAGCGGCCGCAGCAACCGGGTTGCCGTGCAGGGTGCCGTTGAAATAGGTATAGCCCTGCTGGCCTTTGAGCTTCGGGTCGGAAAGTCCTATTACATCGGCACGCCCGGCGATGCAGGATAACGGTCCGCCGCCACCGACGACCTTGCCGTGGGTGGACAGGTCGGGTTTGACGTCATACCACTGTTGTGCACCACCGTAACCGAGGCGGAAACCGGTCACTACCTCATCGAGAATGAAGAGTATGTCGTATTCGTCGCAGATTTCTCGTATGCCATGCAGGAACTCCGGCTCTGCCGGAATGATGCGCTGTACCGGTTCGGCAAAAATGGCGGCGATGTCGGCGTGATGTTCGGCAACAATCTGGCGTAGCGTATCGAGGTCGTTATAAGGGCAAACCAGCATTGTCGAGACTGTAGCTTCGGGTTGTCCACTGGAGTCAGCCGCACCCTGGGGATAGTTACCGGTCTCCTTCGGGAAGGTCGATACGATCGCATAGTCGTGGTTGCCGTGATAGGCGCCTTCGAACTTCAGGATCTTGTTGCGTCCGGTGAAGGCGCGCGCAAGGCGCATCGCGTAGCCGGTAGCTTCCGAACCGGTGGTGGCGTAAGCAATCTTTTCGGCACAGGGAATATCGTTGACGAGGCGTTCAGCAAGATGCACGGCGACATCGTTCAACGAACCGAACATGTGTGCGCCGCGCTCGAATTGTGCCTGTGCAGCCTTGACTACGCTGGGGTGGGAATGTCCCAGAATCAACGCACCGGCGCCACCGACGTAGTCGATATACTCGTTACCGTCGACGTCCCACATGCGCGATCCCTGGCCGTGCGAGTAAATCAGTCGAATGTCGTCGGCCAGTGAGTAGCTGCCGAGGCCGGAGCCGGGTAATACGCGGTCGGCTATTGCAAACAACTCGTGCTGGGACAGACTGGCGGGTGATTCTTTAGTTGCGGGTGATGACATGATTACTGACTCCTGTTTAATCGACGGCTGCTCTGAGCCACTCGTGCAGTTTCTGGATAGGCCGCTCGTTGTTGATGCCACCTTCGGGGTTGAGTACCAGCGGACCGGGCCTGTAACCGCGCGAGTTGATGCCGCGCTGGACCTCTTTTACGATATCGAGGTCTTCCTGGAAGGTGGTATCGCGGTCGTTTTCGATAACCTTCTGCAGGGTTTCGTCGACTTCGCCGTCATTTGAATAGAAAGTACGGAATACCCGCACATCGTCGACTGCGAGCGGGCGCCAGGTGAAGCTGTTGACCACACCGCCCGGATAAAACTGGATGGAAGTCGCCGGCCACAGGAAAAAGCTACCGTAATCGGCGCCGCTGACATCGTACCAGGCGTCGTCGCTGGTCGAGGCTTTTGACGTATGGTGTAAAACCTTGATGTCCCTGAAAGGTTCGATCGCATAGGAGCCAGGGTCGATAATGCCTTTCGCGAACGACGGATGGCAATGTCCACAGTGGTAGCACTCGTTGTAATTCTCGACGGCGACGAACCAGTTGCAGCCTTCATCAGCGGTATGGTGGCAGGCATACTGTCGTTGCTCCACATCGGCACAAAGATTCAGCATTTCTTCGCGAATACCCGGGTAGGTTTCATCCATAGTCGCGCATTCCGGATCGAGATTGATGAACAAAAAGCCCAGGAAATTTTCCAGGCGGATTTCGGTCAGGCAGATTTTTACCGAATCGAACCCGGGCACCTTGTTCGAATGCGGTGCCGCCTTGAGATCGCCCTTCAGATCGTAGGACCAGGCGTGGTAGGGGCATACCAGCAACTTTTTGTTGCCGCTACCCTCGGCGAGCTTATGTCCGCGGTGCTGGCATACGTTATAGAAAGCCTTGATGTCGCCCTCGCGTGTATGCGTGATAATGATGTCCTGGTCGTATACTTCGAGGGTCAGGAAATCACCGGGTTTGCTGACCTGGCTGGAATGACAGGCGAGTAACCAGTTCCGGTAAAACACCTTCTCCATAATGCTCCCGAAAAGCTCGCCGTCGTTATAGTACTTCGGCTCGAGCCCGAATACCGGCGCGCCACCGGGCAGGACTTCAAAATCAGGATTCGTCATATATATTTTCCTCCCAACGGGCAGAATGGAATGCTTCAACCGCGGTGCTCGCCTGTTCGCCGCCGCGCACGACCAGCAGCGCACACAGGCTTTCGAGCAGTGCGGTTACCGCCGAATTAGAATGAAAGAACTGGGGCGTATGCGTCGGCGACACCAGGCCGATATCGGCTTCGCGGCAAAGGCTGGCGGCACTGCTATCGGTTATGCCGATGATCTTCGCTCCGACCTGTTTTGCGCGCTGCACCGTGGCGAGCGTATCGCGCCGGTATGGCTGGAACGTCATCGCGACCAGGCAATCGCGCTCATCCATGCGGATGATGTCGTCCGCGGGCAGGCTGCCATGTTGCGGCGTCAGGCTGAAATGATCGAAGCCCATGCGCGCGACATACCAGAAGTTGTAAGCCAGCGGGTAGGCCAGCCCGAGCCCGAGTACATAAACCCGGCGCGCGTTGATCATTAGTTCGACGGCACGCTCGAGGTCTGCTACCGATTGCCCGGCAAACATCTTTTCGGTGTTTTCCAGGCAGGCCTCGGCCATGCTGCCGAAAATCGCGGCACTGCCGCCCTTGCGATCCATTTGTTGCAGCCAGTGCACGCGATCGGGGGTACTGCCGATACCACCGCGTACGAAATCGCGAAAACGCTCGCGCATTGCATCGTAGCCCTCGAAACCGAGCTGTCGGGCAAGGCGCACAAAGCTGTTCGGCTGTACCTGCGCGTTAGCGGCGAGCGTACGCATCGATTGCATGCCGACTTCATGCGGGTGATCGATGATATAGCGCGCGCACAGCTGTAACTGCCCCGGCAGGCTGTCAAACTCGGCCAGCAGTCGCATGATCACCTCTTCCTGAGATTGCGGCAGTACGTTTTTGATCACGTTGAATTTTTGTGATGTGTGTGACATTTGTACGCTTGATTTAAATAATAATACAAGTGTATCATTCGTCAATCTTTCAAGGCAACATTATTTTCGCGGAGTCAACTCGATGCAATCCAGGGCTAAAATCGTCATCATCGGTGGCGGGGTTATGGGCTGTTCGCTCGCTTACCATCTGTGCAAGGAAGGTGTCAGTGATGTCTTGCTGCTGGAAAAAGGTGAACTGACCAGCGGTTCGACCTGGCACGCCGCGGGACAGATTACCCACTCTGTCAGTCACTATAGTCTCGCCAAAATGGCGGCCTATGGTACCGAACTTTATCCGCGCCTCGAAGACGAGACCGGACAGTCCTGTACCTGGCATGGCAGCGGCAGCCTGCGCATCGCCTACACCCAGGATGAAGTCGACTGGATCAGGTACACCCTCTCTGTAGGCAAGGGTCTCGGTCATGAAATGCAGATTATCGGCCCGGAACGCATCGCCGAACTGCATCCTTTCTATAATCTCGACGGTGTCATGGCTGCCCTCTATACCCCGCATGACGGTCATGTCGATCCTGCCGGGGTCGCCTTTGCGATGGCAAAGGGTGCGCGCATGATGGGTGGCAGCGTGATCCGGCAGAACCGTGTTACCGGCATCACCCGTACCGGTGATAGCTTTGTTGTGCATACCGAGCAGGGCGATATCGAAGCCGATCACGTCGTCAACTCGGGCGGTACCTATGCCCGCCAGATCGGGGCCTGGGTCGGTCTCGACCTGCCGATTGCGAATATGCTGCATCATTACCTGATTACCGATACCGTGCCCGAATTTGAGCAGCTCGAAAAAGAGTTACCGGTTATTCGCGACGATTCGCAGGTGTCGGGCTATATCCGCATGGAGCAGAAATCCGGCCTGATCGGAATTTATGAGAAAGCGAACGCGGCCTCGGTCTGGGATGACGGCACCCCGTGGGAATCGGAGAACGAACTGTTCGAGCCCGATTATGACCGTATTATGCCGTGGCTCGAGAATGCGCTCGAACGCATGCCGATCCTGGCCGACAAGGGCATCAAGAGCGTCGTCCACGGCGCGATTACGCATCCCCCGGACGGTAACATGTTGCTGGGACCTTCCGGGGTGAAAAACTTCTGGCTTTGCTGTGGTTCCCAGGTCGGAATCGCCTGGGGTCCCGGTGCGGGTAAATACCTGGCGCAGTGGATGGTGCACGGAGCGGCCGACGTCTCGATGCGCAGTTTCGATCCTCGCCGCTTCGGTGCGCGCATCGATGATGAATACCGTATCGACAAGGCCAGGGAAGATTACCTGCTGCGTCATGAAATTCCGTTCCCGCATCTCGATCGACCCGATTTACGACCCTCGCATTCAAAGCTGTCACCGCTTTACGAGACCTTGAAAAACAAGGGAGCGGTTTACGAGGATGTTTATGGCTGGGAGCGTCCCTACTGGTACGCGGTTGACGGTGTCGAACAAAAGCACATCGAGAGCTTCCGGCGCAGAGAGTTGTTCGACATTATCGGTAAAGAGGTCCGGGGCATGCGCACGCATGCTGGAATTGCTGACCTGACGGCGTTTGCCAAGCTCGAGATCAGCGGCAGCGATGCTCAGTCTTATCTCGATCGAATTCAATCGAACAAGGTTCCGCAGAAAGAAGGCAGTGTCACGCTGACCTATCTGATGATGGAAAACGGACGCATTGAAGGTGAGGCTACCATTATCAAGCTTGCAGAGAATCACTATTACATGGTTTACGCCGCGGTGCGTGAGGCCGCGTTGCTGAACTGGATGCAGGAGCAAGTGCGTGCGGACGAGGCGGTGTCTTTCAATAATGTATCTGAGGATTACGGGGTCATCATGCTGGCCGGCCCGGCAGCGCGCAGGATTCTTGCTGAATGCACCGCTGTGCCGCTCGATAACGCGAGCTTCCGCTGGCTTTCCAGTCAGCACATCAGCGTGGCCGGTGTTGAGCAGGTGAGCGCCATACGCGTGACCTATACCGGCGAGCTCGGCTGGGAGCTGCATGTGCCGATAGCCGGAATGCTCGATGTTTACAGCGCGCTGGTATCTACCCCGAACAGCGAGGCTATGGTGCACATCGGTTCCGCGACCCTGAACGCTGTGCGCATGGAGAAAGCCTACCGCTCAGGAGCGGAAATCACCAATGAAGTGACCTTGACCGAGGCCGACGTGACCCGGTTTTCTCGTCAGGACGGGTTCCAGGGCGCCGAAGCATCGCTTAAACCGGCCACGCGCTGGGTACTCGCCTATCTGCAACTCGACGAACCCTCAAGTGACGCGGTGCGCTGCGACCCACTGGGTTCGGAGTCAGTCTGGCATGAGGGCAAACCGGTCGGGCAAATTTCCTCGGGAGGTTATGGTTACGAGCAGGGCAGGTATCTCTCTTTCGATTATATCAGGCCCGAACTGAATCAGGTCGGCACCGAATTCGAGGTTATGGTCATGGGAGAACCCCGGCGAGCGGTAATCGCAGAGCAATGCGTGTATGATCCGCAAAATCTTCTGCCACGTAGCGAAGACTAAAATCGACTGTCGCCCCTGTCCGGATGGCGTAATTGGCTATTTTCGGCGAAAACAAATTAACTGTAGTCATTCCCGCGCAAGCGGGAATCTTGTAAATTAAGCTCGATTACGATTACGGCACTATTACGAGATCCCCGCTTGCGCGGGGATGACAACTGTCAACGAGGAGAATTCATGGACAACGATTTATTTGAAAAAGGCCTGGCTAAGCGAAAGGGTACGCTCGGTGCCGAGTATGTCGAAAAAAACCTGGCCGCGGCGGACGACTTCACGCGTCCTTTCCAGGAAGCGATGACCGCATGGTGCTGGGGTTTTGGCTGGGGCGATGAAGTCATCGAACCAAAGACGCGCTCGATGATGAACCTGGCGATGATCGGCGCACTGGGTAAAATGCATGAATGGGAAATACATTGTCGCGGTGCACTTAACAATGGTGTCAGCAAGGAAGAGATTCGTGCCATTATCCACGTGGTCGGAATTTACTGTGGCGTGCCGCAGTCGCTGGAATGCTTCCGGGTCGCGCGCAAGGTGCTCGAAGAAGCCGGAGAGTTATAACAGGGTTTTGCGCATGGCCCGGGCTAGCGAGTCTGACCCCAGTTCGTCAAGCTTGTCGATAACAGGCTGATGGTCCCGGGCCGGACGGTTCTGACTGAGCTTGTATTAGCATTGCAACTCTTCGATTTCGATTTCCACGCCGACAATAGCCTTGAGCATGGCGTCGCCATATTTCGGTTCCCAGGGCTGGTCACGACCTGACTCGTAGTGTCTGCTGAGGGCTTCGACCACGGTGGCGATTGCACCGGGTTCCTCGTAGACGCGACAGCGGCCGTAAATGTGCAATGCCTGGTAGTTCCAGGTTGGCACGCCAGGCGCCTGGTACCAGCTGGGCGATATGTAGTCATGCGGGCCCTGGAAAGTGACCAGCACCTGCTGGTTTTCGAGCGTCTGCCAGTGTGAATTCTGCCGCGCCAGGTGACAGTGTAGAAAACGGCGATCGGCGGAAAGCAGAAAGGGTAGATGCGATGAGGTCGGGCGATTATCGGTAACCGAGATCAGCTGGCCGAAGGCATTGGCGTCCAGGAACGAAAAAATTTCTTCCTGCTCGGTAACACTGAAATGTCTGGGTATATACATGATCGGCTTGTTTCCGGATTCGACTGGGTTGCGAAATGAGAACTGTTATCGAAGGAAATATAAGTAAAAGCGGTCGGTCGTGCCAATTAAATTTGTTTTACTGGCCGGGTTCAGAGGGGTAGATTAGTCCGCATGAAAATTAACAGGATCAACGTATGGCAACTCGATTTGCCGCTGCATAAGCCATACTGGCTTTCCGGGGGGCGATTGAAGTTTGAACAGCTCGATTCGACTATCCTGCGTATCGATACCGACGATGGCGTATCGGGCTGGGGCGAAGGTTGTCCCTGGGGTGTGACTTACCTGCCGGCGTTTGGCAAGGGTATCCGCGCTGGTATCGATGAACTCGCGGCATTGCTCATCGGCAAGGATCCACGTCAACTCGATGCAATCAACCGCATCATGGACCTTGCGTTACCGAGGCATCCCTACGTCAAGTCGGCCATTGACATGGCCTGCTGGGATATCGCTGCAAAATCGGCGAACCTGCCATTATGCGAACTGCTGGGTGCACGTGAGCCTGCTCCGGTACCAATTGCATCGAGCGTATCGACCGGCAGTCCCCAGGAAATGCTGGACGAGGTGCAGCGCTTCCGCGACCAGGGCTACCGGGTACATTCCTGCAAGGTCGGCGCCGATGTCACCATGGACATCGAGCGCATCAATTTACTGGGTGGCAACGAGCTTGCTGGTGAGATCATGTTTTACGACGCTAACCGGGCCTGGTTGCCGCGTGAGGCAATTACCGTGTTGAATTCGATAGACGGAGTCAGTTCCTGGTTTGAGCAGCCCTGCGAAACACTCGATGAAATTGCACAGGTGCGGCGGCAGACTTCCTGCCCGATCGGCGTCGATGAAGGACTGCATACAATGGAGGACCTGATCCGTATTCAGCGCGACGGCATTGCCGAGCTGGTCAATATCAAGATCAATCGTGTTGGCGGTCTGACCCGGGCCCGCCGCATGCGAGATTTCTGTCTTGCCACCGGTATTACGATGCTGATTATGGATACCGGCGGTACCGTGCTTGCCGACACGGCTGTCGCCCATTTCGCGCAAACCATACCGGCAGCTTCCTGTCTCGGAGTCTGGTCCTGCCAGGATATGGTTAGCGTCGATCCGGCACCGGGACAGGGTGCACGTAATGTCGATGGTTGTTTCAGCGCCCCTGATTTAGCGGGACTCGGCGTTGAGCCGGAGCTCACGCTGCTCGGCGAGCCGGTCGCGATCTACACCATCGGATCTGCCTGACTCGTAACGACTGGCCGTTTCCAGGTTAAAGCGATTGCCAGACCTGGTAGAGCTCGGGGTCAGCCAGAACCTCACGCAGGGCATCGTGCAGAATGGTCGCCCAATGCTCGGCGCCATCTTCCGTGTTGACCAGATCCTGGCGTATCTCGATGGAAACATGGGGTATTCCGGCGGCCTCGGCGTGATGATCGATGGTGTAATCCGCCGGATGTTTGCCCGAGTACGGCTCGTTATCGCCGATATTGAACCCGTCGGGATGAGCGCGCAGTTGCTGCATCAATGGCAGTGGAATACGCGGATCCTTGTCCCACAGAATACCCGCATGCCAGGGGCGCGAGAAACCGGCCATTTGCGGTGTAAAACTGTGTATCGAAATGAAAGCGGGCACCACATTGTTTTCCCTGAAGCGGTGCAGCGCCATGTCGATGGCTTTTCGATAAGGCGTGTAGAAACTGTGAATGCGCTGGTTGCGGTGCTCCGCTGACATGTTCTGATTGCCCGGGATAATCGTGTTGTCACTGATTTCGGGCATCACGCTGCTATCCTCGAGACTGCGGTTGAGGTCGACCACCAGGCGCGAGTAGCCCGCCAGCACGGCTGGTGCGTCAAGGTGCTCTGAAAGATGGTTGATTAATTTGCGGGTGCCGATGTCGTAAGCGATATGCTGTTCGAGCATGTCGTCTCTGAGACCGAGATTCTGCAGTGCCCGCGGGATGGCGTTGCTTACGTGATCGCCAACCAGCAGAATTTTAGCCTGTCCCTGCGCATTGATGACCGTGTATGGCGGAGGGTCTTCGGGTCCGATCATCGATTCGATATGGTTCACTATGTCCAGCCGGGAAAAACGTAATGCCAGGGGTTAATGGGTGCGCGCAAAGCTTGCGCAAAATAATATAACTCAATCGAAATATATGATAGTGCATTTTACAATGCTCAGTCGTGGGGATAATCCCGCCTGAAATGATAGCCTGGTAAAACCTTCGCAAACCGTGATATGCGAAACATTCAAAGCCCGGCTCGATCAGTGTTATATTAAGCAGCCCAGCGGGGGAATACCGAGTTAGACATGCACGCAGAAACACAGGATCTCGACCGTATGCCGGTCGCCGAGCAAAGTTCGATTCTGGAGCAGGTACCCATTATCGATGTCGCACAACTATTCCATGATATTTCCAGCCGTGGTGCCAGCGATGCGATCGATCAAATCGCGCAGGCCTGTAAAACCTGGGGTTTTTTCCAGGTGGTCAATCACGGCATCAGCAGCGCACAGATCGAGGCGGTCTGGCAGCAGACCCATGACCTGTTCGCGCTGCCGCTACAGGAAAAACTCGAAATCCGGCGCAGCAAGGAAAATCCATGGGGATTTTATAACAATGAACTGACCAAGAATCAGCGGGATAAAAAGGAGGTTTTCGATTTTACCCGCGAAGGCATCGATCCAATTTATGGTCAATGCAATCGATGGCCACGGGGTCGAGATGAATTCAAAATTACGATGATGGCTTACCTGGATGCCTGTACCGCGCTCTCGCTGAAACTGCTCGAGGCTTTTTGTCTCGGCCTGGATTTGCCGGCCGATTTCATGCGGCGTGACTTTGCCGGCAATCACACTGGTTTCATACGTTTAAACTACTACCCCGTCAGGGACCCCCTGGCTGATTCCGGCGAAGAACATCAGGCTACGGCCGATCTCGGCATTCACCACCACACCGATGCGGGTGGGCTGACTGTTTTGCTGCAGGATCAGGTCAGCGGCCTGCAGGTCTACCGAGATGGATTCTGGTATGACATTCCCACGGTCGAAGGCGCCATGGTGATCAATACCGGCGATATGATGCAGGTATGGTCCAACGATATCTACAAGGCTGCTATTCATCGGGTGCTGGCGATGGATGCGCGGGAACGCTACAGCATACCGTTTTTCTTTAACCCGGCGGCGAATTGCAAGGTGAGTCCGTTACCCTCGGTAGTCGATGAGCAAAATCCAGGTCGATATAACCCTATCGAATGGGGCAGTTTTCGCGGCAAGCGTTCCGATGGTGACTACGCGGATTATGGTACCGAAGTGCAGATTTCGCAGTACCGGAAGTGAAACCGGGTCCGGGCGGGGAGATTTACCTGGTAAATGAGCCGATACCGACCACCCGCCGCCAGTAAATCGCCTTATATCACGCCCGAGGGAAAGCGAGCCCTGCTGGACGAGCAAAAGTCAATCTGGTTGCGGCGACGTGAAGTCGTTGCGGCACTGTCGGCGGCAGCTGCCGAGGGTGATCGTTCAGAGAATGCCGAGTATATCTACCGCAAAAAGGAACTACGCGAACTCGATCGGCGTATCCGCTACCTGCAGAAACGCCTGCCAGACCTCAACGTAGTCGAGCAAAAACCGGCCAACGCCGAGCGCGTGTTCTTCGGCGCCACGGTCAGGCTCGAAGACGAGGCCGGCACCAGCGTCACTTATCGCATAGTCGGTCCCGACGAATTCGATCGCGAGGAACACTACATCAACGTCGATTCACCGTTGGCGCGGTCGTTGCTGAAGCGCGAACTGGGTGAGGAGGTCGAAGTCGAGGTGCCGGGCGGTCGACTGTGTTACCTGATTGCGCAAATAAGCTATTGAATCGATAGCAATATTGGAGGGACTGATTGCGCTTTCTGCTCGCTCCGTCAGCGGATCCAGCTTTGACAAAACAGTCATAACAGGTTTTAGTATTGGCTAATGAAGTTCATATCGGGCAAAGAATATCGTCATAAAGTCATCGCGCAGCGCTTGCTCGTGGTCCTGGCGTTGCTGTGCGTTTACCCCGCGCAGGCTTATCTGAATCGAATATATAGCAACCTCGAGGCAGCCACCGAATTCAATGGCGATTTCATCGATATTCTGCAGCAGGGCAAGTTGCGCATACTGGTTACGCGTGATTACTCCCGCGCGACCTACCTGCCGAGGCAGGGCTCGCCGCTGGCAGAACAGCAACAGATTGCCGAGGAATTCGCACTTTCGCACGGCTTGATTCCTGAACTGGTGATGGTCGATAACTTTGCCAAACTGCTGCCGGCACTGGTAGCGGGTAAGGGGGATATTGCGATCAGCAACCTGACAATAAATCCGCAGCGTCTTGAGACGATGTCTTTTTCGGTGCCGCTGGATCACGTTCATGAACAGGTGGTGGTGAGCAAGAACGACAAATCGATACAGCGGGTGCGCGACCTCAATGGCAAGTCGGTTATGGTGAATCGTGATTCGACTTTCTGGCATTCGCTCAACTGGCTCAAGCAGAATCGCTATCCTGATATTGAGATACTGGAAATCCCCGATAACGTGCAGACCGAAGAGGTGCTCGATTACCTGGCGTCGGGCAGGATCGATGCGACGATTCTCGATAGCAACCTGGTCGATATCTACCTGGGTTACCGGGATGACCTTCGCGTTGCCACCAATTTCAGCGACCAGCGCGACATTGGCTGGGGCGTGCGCAAGAATGCGCCGCAACTGCTCAGTGAGATCAATCGTTATCTGCAACTCGAGCACAGGACTGAAGATAGAAATAAACGTTTTGCGGGTGATTTCGATGCGATTAAGGAGCGTCGTGTTTTAAGAGTACTGCTGCGCAACAATGCCGCCTCTTATTTCCTCTATCGTGGAGAATTAATGGGTTTCGAATACGAGCTTGCGCGTGAATTTACGGATTATCATGGCTTGCGGCTGGAAGTAGTGGTACCACCGAGCCACCGTGAGCTGACGACCTGGTTATTGGAGGGCAGGGCAGACATTGCGCTCGGGTTTATCGAGCCCGACTCACAGCAGCGCCGACTCGGAATCGGATTTTCAGAGCCATACCATTATGCGCGTCAGCATATCGTGGTGCATAAGGATGATCCGGCGAGCTCGCTGGCGGAGCTCGACCATCGAACCATATTTGTGCGTCATCACAGCGGTTACTGGGAGCGACTCTCCAGACTACAGGAGGAAGGTGCGGGCTTTAAGCTGCGCTCAACCGACGACGTGGTCGAAACCGAGCAGCTTATCCAGATGGTGTCACGCGGCAAGTACAAGGCGACCATGACTGATGAACATTTGCTCGATATTGAATTGGCCAAAGCAGTTCCGGTGCGTTCAGCCTATGCCACCGACGAACCGGTCCCGCACGCGATTGCGCTGCGCAAACGTAATCCTGAGCTCAAGCGGGAGCTCGATGCATTTGTCAAACAGATGTACCGGAGCGAGTTTTACAACGTTACCTATAACAAGTATTTCAAGAGCCGCCGCTCGGTACAGCGCCTGGCCCGTGGGCGGGTGATCGACGCACTCAAGGGGCAGATATCCCCATATGACAAGCTGGTACGCAAGTATGCGGACCGTTATGGTTTCGACTGGCGCCTGGTTACGGCACAAATGTACCAGGAGAGTAGATTCAACCCCGAGGCAAAGTCACATGTTGGCGCCAGGGGGTTGATGCAGCTAATGCCACGCACCGCCAGGGCGATGGGCGTGAAAAATACCAGTGATCCAGCTAACAGCATACGCGGCGGGATAAAATATCTTGACTGGTTGCGCGATCGATTCAACTCGAACCTGCCAATTTCGGATCGGCTCTGGTTCACGCTCGCCGTCTACAATGCCGGTTCCGGTCACGTACATGATGCGCGTCGGCTCGCCGGGCAGTTGGGTCATGATCCGGATCGCTGGTTTGGTCATACCGAGCAGGCGATGCTGTTACTGTCGAAGAAGCAATATGCAGAGAAAGCGCGCTATGGCTATGTTAACGGTAACGAACCAGTTAACTATGTGCGTGATATCAGGCAGCGTTTCGAGGCTTACCTGGATCTAAGCCGCGATATCGCTGAAAATCAAAGCCTGCCGCTACAGTATTAATACAGCGGTCGTTTGCGACGGCTTCACAGTCACCCCCGCGCAAGCGGCCCCCCAGCGAATGCTGGGTTGACGTATCGGGGTCTTACTTAAGGCGTTGCAAGAACCCCGCTTGCGCGGGGATGACAAGTTATTGTGGACTGTCCCGTCGTAACCGAACAGGTTAACCCATCGCCAGTGCTTTCAGGTCGGTCGCCGGGTCCGCGACCTGATCCGCTGTGGGGTGCTTGCCCGCTTCGATTATTTTCCTGCCGAAAGCGTATGACTTCGGTTCATTCATGGCGTCGATAGCGAGTAGCTGCTGATCCCGGTAGTACCAGACCGACTGACTCGACGGGCTCGCGCCGGGGCGCAGCACGGTCTGATCGTAGCCATGGTTGAGTCCAACGATCTGTAGCTTGCAATCATACTGGTCCGACCAGAACCACGGCAGCGCCGTATAGGTGACTTTTTCTCCTGCCAGAACGCGGGCGATGAGATCACCCTGATCGGCAGCGTTTTGCACCGACTCGAGGCGAATATGCTGCCCGTTACGAACAAAATTGCTGCAGTCACCGGCTGCGTAAATATGCGTATCGGAAGTCTGGCAGGTTTCGCTTACGCTGATTCCATTGTCGCAATCGAGCCCCGCAGCCTGTGCGATCTCAATGTTTGGGATGCTACCGATACCCACCAGCACCAGATCCGCATCGATGATTTCGCCGGATTCCAGCTCCGCGCCGCAGACCTTGCTACCATCGTTCAGCAGCCTGGCGAGGCGCGCCGATTCATGCAGGCTCACCCCGTGTGCGCAGTGCAGGTTGCGAAAGTAATCCGAGGTTGCTGCTGCGGCGACGCGTTGCAGGATCCGGTCCGCCATTTCCAGCAAGGTGACTTCGAGCCCGAGCTGACGCCCGACTGCAGCCGCTTCGAGGCCGATATATCCGCCGCCGACGATTAGCAGTTTGCGCCCTGCCTGGAATTCGGGTGCCATCCGGTCGATATCGACGATGCTGCGCAAGGTGAAGACGCCGTCAAGATTACCGCCGATTTGGTCCGGCAGCGCGCGGGCGCTGGAGCCGGTGCACAACAGCAGCTTGTCGTATGCGATGGTTTCACCGTCACTACTGACGATCTGCTTATGCTCGCGATCGATTTTATCTATGCGGGTGTCGAAGCGCAGCTCGACCGCCTGGTCTGCATACCATTGCAGCGGGCGAATAAACAGGCGTTCCCGTTCGAGTTCGCCGAGCAGGTACTTTTTTGACAGCGGCGGGCGCTGATAGGGCGGGTGGGATTCTTCGCCGACCAGCAGCAGCGGCTGTTCGCTGCCCAGCGCGACGTGCCGCGAGATGAATGAGGCTGCTGCCTGGCCCGCACCAATAATAACGATTGGAGCGGCCATGATCTATTCCGGCTCTGGTACGTGCAGCACCAGCCCGTCAAGTTCGGCCGATGCAATTATCTGGCAGCTCAGGCGACTATTGTCTTCGCGTTCAACATCAGTCATTTCGAGCATGGTATCTTCGATGTCGTCGACTTCGCCGGTTTTGGCCAGCCATTCCGGTGTCACGAATACATGACAGGTGGCACAGGAAAGGCAGCCACCGCATTCGCCCTCGATGTGGGGGACGTTATTGGCAGTCGCGGCTTCCATCAGGTTCAAACCGTCTTTGACGTCAGCCGAGATCTCGCTACCGTCTTCCATTTTCCAGGTGATATTAGCCATATTAATGCGCTACTGAGAGTGGATTTCAAAGTCGCGTAATGTATCCTTTTTTTAGTCGAATGTCTTTCGAATTTGTTGCCCATTTAATCGACTGCGGCAGGGTAGACGACAAACTGTTATGCGCCTCTCCGGGTTCGACCCCGGCACGTTGTTCCAGGTCGGTTCGATAGTCGGCTATCCAGTTAATCAAGGCGTAGCCCGCCTGGCGGAATTCATCTGCTGTAATAGAATCGCCCGAAACCTGTAAGACGGGTTTTAAAACTGGAATTTTCAGGTATCGTAAGTTGCCGAGCTTATCAGTATTGCAAATAAACCAAAATGAACGACACGATCAATATCGCGATTCTGGATGCGGTGCCCGAGAGTTTCTGGGCCGATGATCTCGGTATTACCGATGCGTAAAAAATTTATCGATCTGTTGCAGCCTCTGAATGCGGCAGCCAGGTTCGAAGTTTTTTTCGCTTCAAAAAACCAGTTTCCGGATAACATTGACCGCTATGATGCAATCCTGGTTACCGGCAGCCCCTGCAGTGTTCACGACGATCACGCATGGATCGGCAGGCTGGTTGATCTGATCAGGGCCGCTGACGGCAAAGGGCTGGGGGTAATCGGTTCCTGCTTTGGTCACCAGCTGGTTGCGCGAACTTATGGTGGGGAAGTTGGTTACAACGAGAACGGCTGGGCGATCGGTAACTACGCAGTTCATATCGACCGGGCTTACGACTGGATGCGGCCGGGTGCAAGCAGGACCGGTTTGTATCATTTTAACCAGGAACGCGTGACGCGATTACCCGACGGCGCACTGTCGTTTGCGCGCACCGACGAGTATGCTGATTATGCTTACACGCTGGGTGACAATATCATGTGCTTCCAGGGACATCCCGAACAACCGCGACGCGCGATGGTAAATTTCCTGCGCGCTACCGACAGCCTGTCGCCGGCCGAACGTGCGCAGGCTTCACGCTATATCGACGAGGGCGAACCTGACGCGCACATCTGGGGTGAATGGATGATGCGCTTTTTCCTGTCCCGTGCCTGAAGACAGCTAACCCGGAGATTATTATGAAACTTTTCTACCTGGCCGCAATTGTCGCTTGCTACGCTACCGCGTCGCAGGCTGTGGATCTTGAAAACGGCGACGATCTGCATTTCGAAAACTGCACCGGTTGCCATGATTCGACTGCCTACACCCGTGACGACCGAAAGGTGCAATCTTTTGCGCGGCTGGGTACACAGGTGCGTTTTTGCAAGGACAATCTCGATTTGACCTGGTTCGACGACGAAGTGAATGATGTCATCGGGTATTTGAACAAAGAGTATTATCACTTTTAGATTTGAGCGTCCCTGTTTCTGTCGAACTAATTTCAGGGCCTGTATGAAAATAAGGCAACAGGGCGAATAATGATAAACATACGCGGCCGAATACCTGCCGGCGCAGCTTGCCGGGCTGGGCGTTATGTATTTAAAAAACCAGGGGGCCATTAGTGTCCTTTTTGACCGCTTTTTTTTATGACAGGGTCATGGCAAAAACGGAACAGGAGTGCCTGCAGGAATGGAGGCATCGTCTGCTCACGCAAGTGAGTGGCGAAGTACTCGAAGTTGGCGCTGGAACCGGCGCAAATATCAAACTTTATTCGCTTAATGTTACCAGGCTCGTTCTTTCTGAACCCGACAAACATATGCGCAGGCTTTTAACGGAACAGCTGGGCAATCACCAAGCGGGACATGTCAGTGTGAGCGGTGGCAGCGGGGAGCAAATCGAGGCCGACGACGAGTCATTTGACTATGTCGTGTCGTCTCTGGTGTGCTGCTCGGTAACGAACTTGAACGCCTGTTTGAGTGAAATCAGGCGAGTATTGAGGCCAGGAGGAAGCTTCGTTTTTCTGGAGCATGTTGCAGCCCCGTCAGGCACGTCTACCAGGCGCTGGCAGAATATGATAAATCCGTTATGGAAAACCTTCATGGGGAATTGCCACCTGAACCGGGAAACGGAATCGGCAATAGTCAGTGAGGGTTTCGATATTGTCCAGATTGACAGAGATAGCATGTGTAACGCTCCGCCAATCGTGCGCCCCACGATACGTGGAATTGCAAGAAAGCCGAATTAGCAAATGCAGCCGGGCCGAACTGAAGTCGGGTTGATGAAGGCGATGGTGTTTTGGTATTCGAGTTCCAGGGCAAAGGCTTGACCGAATTACCCGATACCGAGCAGGGTTAGTTTAATTATCACCATATCTTCCCAATGGCTCGATGCCAATGTCGTCTGGGTGATAGCCCGGTTTATCTTCACCGTTTTTTATTTTCCCGCTTGAACTTCGTCAGCGGATAAGCGTCCTGGCGGCAAGCAATAATGCAGGGTTTGTGATCTAAACGAATACTTCTAACGTAGTGATGAGATACCCAGGGCTAGTAAATAGGATATAATGTCTGGCCCATAATTATAAATAACCTGGAGGATTCGATGATACCCCCGTCGTTTGAATATCATGCGCCCGGCTCGGTCGACGACGCGATTGCGTTGCTTGGCCAGTATGGCGATGAAGCCAAAGTACTGGCTGGCGGGCATAGCCTGTTGCCAATGATGAAATTACGGTTTGCCGAGCCCGAGCATCTGGTCGATCTCAACAATATCGATTCGCTGAAGGGCATATGCGAGGAAGGAGATATGCTCGTGATCGGCTCGATGACGTCCGAAAACGATATTATCGGCTCGACGTTGCTGCAGGAAAAATGCGCGTTGTTACCCGAGGCCGCGAAGCAGATCGCCGATCCACAGGTGCGCAACCGCGGCACCATCGGTGGCGATATCGCCCACGGCGATCCGGGTAACGACCATCCCGCTTTGATGCTGGCTCTAAACGCCACATTTACGTTGGTAGGACCTAATGGCTCGCGTGAAGTGTCCGCGACGATTTTTTCCTCGGCACCTTTTTTACCGCACTCGAGGCCGACGAAATCCTGACCGCGATCCGGGTTCCCGTGCTCGCGTCCGGCACCGGCGCCAGCTACAAGAAACTCAAGCGCAAGACCGGCGACTACGCAACTGCGGCCGCCGCCGCAGTCATCAGCCTCTCCGGCGGCGTATGCCAGAGTGCGCGTATCAGCCTGACCAATCTCGGGCCGACCGCGATGCGCGCCACCGAGGCGGAAGCCGTGCTCAGCGGCCAGGCAATAACCGAGGACCTGATTAGCCAGGCCGCCGCCAAGGCAATGGAGATATGCGAGCCGGCGGAAGATTTACGCGGTGATGCGGAATACAAGACACACATGGGCGGAGAAATGACCCGCCGTGCCATTCGAGCAGCAGTGCAACGTGCGGGAGGTAACTAGACATGGCTAAGACACAGCTCAGTTTTAATCTGAATGGCCAGGACGTCGATGTCCTGGTAGAACCGCGCGAGTTGCCGATTCACGTGCTGCGCGAACAGCTGCAGCTCACCGGCAGCCACATCGGTTGTGAAACCAGCCACTGCGGCGCCTGCACCGTCGATGTCGACGGCAAGTCGATCAAGTCCTGCACCATGCTCGCGGTCCAGGCACAGGGGACTTCGGTGATGACCGTCGAAGGACTCGCCGCCGGTGGTGAATTACATCCCGTGCAGCAGGCTTTCATGGACGAGCACGGTCTGCAATGTGGGTTCTGCACGCCAGGCATGTTGGTGCGGGGTTATCGCTTCCTGCAGGATAACCCGAATCCAAGCGAAGAGGATATTCGTATGGGTATGGCCGGTAACCTGTGCCGCTGCACCGGTTATCAGAACATCGTCAAATCAATCCAGGCTGCCGCCGCCGCGATGCGCGCGGATGCCGACCAGCAAGCCGAATAAACCGGGGGAGAACTATTATGTCAGCAGCACCAGAAACTCTGGAACGGCAGGATCAACTACAGGGCATCGGATGCTCTCGCAAGCGCAAGGAAGATCCGCGATTCATTCAAGGCAAGGGCTTATACGTCGACGACGTCAAATTGCCCGGCATGCTCTGTGGGGAGGTAGTACGCAGTCCTTTCGCGCATGCGAGAATCGTTTCCATCAACAAGGAAAAGGCACTCGCGTTACCGGGAGTACACGCGGTTCTGACCGCCGAAGATCTGAAACCACTGGGACTACACTGGATGCCGACGCTTGCCGGTGACACGCAGGCGGTTCTGGCCGACGAAAAAGTCTGCTTCCAGATGCAGGAAGTCGCAATGGTCATCGCCGACAACCGCTACATCGCCGCCGACGCCGCTGAACTGGTGGAAGTCGAGTACGAACAACTGACGGCGCTGGTCGATCCGCACAAGGCAATGGACGACGACGCGCCCATTATCCGTGAAGACCTGGTCGGCAAGGACGAGGCCGGCCAGGGCAAACGCACCCACAATAACCATATCTTCACCTGGGACGTGGGCGACAAGGATACCACCGACCGCGTCTTCGATGAAGCCGAAGTGACGGTACGCGAAGAAATCCTGAATCCGCGCGTGCACCCGAGCCCGCTCGAAACCTGCGGCTGCGTCGCGTCATTCGACAAGGTCAAGGGCGATCTGACGGTTTACATCACCTCGCAGGCGCCGCATGTCGTGCGCACCGTCGTGACCTTGCTGTCGGGTATCCCCGAGAGCAAGGTTCGTGTCATTTCACCCGACATCGGCGGTGGTTTCGGCAACAAGGTCGGCATCTATCCAGGCTACGTGGTTTCGATCGTCGCCTCGATCGTGCTTGGCCGCCCGGTCAAGTGGATCGAAAGCCGCACCGATAACCTGTCGACCACCGCGTTCGCGCGCGATTACCACGGCACCGGCGAACTCGCCGCTGACAAAGACGGCCGCATCAAGGCGCTGCGTTTTCACGCGCTGGCCGACCATGGCGCATTCAATGCACACGCCCAGCCTACCAAGTGGCCGGCGGGGCTGTTCAGCATCTGCACCGGTTCCTACGATATCCCGACGGCTTATGCACGCGTCGACGGTGTTTATACCAACAAGGCCCCTGGCGGGGTAGCTTACCGTTGTTCGTTCCGGGTAACCGAGGCGGTGTACCTGATCGAGCGCATGATCGACATCCTCGCGCAAAAGCTCGACATCGACAAGGCCGAGATCCGCCGCCGTAATTTCATCCAGGCGGACCAGTTCCCGTACCAGTCGGCACTGGGCTGGGAGTACGACAGCGGCAATTACGCGCCCGCGCTCGAGAAAGTACTGGAAGCCTGCGACTATGAAGGCCTGCGCAAGGAACAGGCGGAAAAGCGCGCCAAAGGCGAACTCATGGGCATCGGTTTGTGCACCTTCACCGAAATCGTCGGTGCCGGCCCGAGCAAAGCCTGCGACGTGCTCGGCGTGGGCATGTTCGACAGTTGTGAAATCCGCGTTCACCCGACCGGCAGCGCGATTGCGCGCATGGGTACGATTACCCAGGGCCAGGGGCACCAGACCACCTACGCGCAGATTATCGCGACCGAACTGGGCCTGTCTTCCGACGAGATCCAGATCGAGGAAGGCGACACCGACACCGCGCCTTACGGTCTCGGCACCTACGGTTCCCGCAGTACCCCGGTTGGCGGGGCGGCCACCGCGATGGCGGCGCGCGCGCTGCGCGCCAAGGCGCAAAAGATAGCCGCGCACCTGCTCGAGGTGAGCCCCGAGGACGTCGAATGGGATGTCGACCGCGCTTCCACGTCAAGGGTAACCCGGAAGCGGTCAAGACCATGAAGGAGGTCGCCTGGGCGGCTTACAATAACGTGCCGGAAGGTATGGAAATGGGCCTGGAAACGGTAAATTACTACGATCCACCCAACTTCACCTATCCGTTCGGTATTTATCTGTGCGTGGTCGATATCGATCGCCATACCGGTGAAACCACGGTGCGCCGTTTCTATGCGCTCGACGATTGCGGCACCCGCATCAACCCGATGATTATCGACGGCCAGATCCACGGCGGGCTCAATGAAGCCTTCGCCGTCGCGATGGGTCAGCTGATCAGTTTCGACGATGACGGCAATCTGCAGGGCAACACGCTGATGGATTACTTCATCCCGACCTTCGTCGAAACCCCGCACTGGGAGACCGATTACACGGTAACGCCGTCTCCACATCATCCCCTGGGTGCAAAAGGTGTCGCGGAATCGCCGCATGTCGGTGGAATTCCGTGCTTCACCAATGCGATCGTCGATGCCTTCGCGCACAAAGGTGTCACCCATGTTGATATGCCGCACACGGCCTACAACCTTTGGAAAACCATCCACGAGCTCGGTCTCGACAACTGACCTCGATCCCAATGGCGGCAGCTTGATGCTGCCGCCTTCTCTTTTTAATAAGCGGTACCAATTATGCAAGTCACACTCAACAAGGTATTCCCCCTCGAAGGCTCGGTTGACGACGCCTGGGCGATACTCGAAGACATAGAACAGGTCGCGGGCTGCATGCCCGGCGCAGAAATCACCGAAACCGTCGATGCCGAAAATTACAAGGGCAGCGTAAAGGTCAAGATCGGCCCGATGAACGTTGCCTTCAACGGAGATATCGCGGTGCAGGAAATCAACCCCGGCGAACATCAGATCCACCTGATTGCCAAGGGCCAGGACAGCAAGGGCACCTCCAGCGCCAGCATGGATCTGACCGCGAGCATTCGCAGTGGCGAATCCAGCGCCAGCGAACTCACTGGCGATGCCGAAGTTACGGTAAACGGCAAGCTGGCAAACTTCGGCGGGCGCATGATGACCCAGGTGTCTGACCAGATCCTGGGCCAGTTCGCCGACAGCTTCCGTGCCAAACTGGCGGCTAGCGCCACCGGCGCGGCCGATACGGATGCCGCAATCGGCGACGCCGAAACCGCGGAACAGCCGCAGGTGCAGGAGATCAATGGTCTCACCATCATCGGTTTCATCCGCAGTTTCTTCGTGCGCAAAGCATCCTAGACTCTCGTCATGCAGGCCGCCCTCGAGCAAATGCGTCAACGCGTCACGGAAGCCGGCTACATCGCCGACCAGGCGTTGTTGACCAGCCTGTGGCTCATGAACGAACTGCGCCGACCGTTGCTGCTCGAAGGCGACGCCGGCGTCGGCAAGACCGAGGTCGGCAAAACCCTGGCAACGATTTACGATCGTAAGCTGATACGCCTGCAGTGCTACGAAGGTCTCGACGTCAACACCGCGGTGTACGAGTGGAATTATCAGCACCAGTTGCTGTCGATCCGGCGCCAGGAAATACTGCACCAGGACAATATCAGCGAGGAGCAGCTATTCAGCGATGCCTACCTGCTCAAACGCCCGCTGTTACAGTCGATTAGCGAGCCGCAACCCGCGGTATTGCTGATCGACGAGATCGATCGTGCCGACGAGGAATTCGAGGCCTATCTGCTCGAAGTGCTGTCCGATTTCCAGGTCAGCATCCCGGAACTGGGCACTATCAAGGCCAGCAGTATCCCGCTCGTCATCCTGACCTCGAACGGGACGCGTGAACTGAGCGACGCGCTGCGCCGGCGCTGCCTGTATCACTATATTGACTACCCAGACTACGACAAGGAATTGCGCATCGTACTTGCTCGCGTGCCGGATATCGGCAACCGGCTGGCGTCGCAAATCGTCAATTTCGTGCAGAAACTGCGCGAGCAGGATTTACGCAAGCTACCCGGCGTCGCCGAGACACTGGACTGGGCCAGCGCGCTGCTGCAGCTGAAGGTGGAATCTCTCGGGGACAATCCCGATGCCGTCGTCGCCACACTCGGTTGCCTGCTAAAAACCCGCGAAGACCAGGATGCGATGCCGCCGGAAGTGGTGCATCGGCTGGTCGCCAGGGCGTCGTGATCCCTGAAGCCCTGCCACAAAGTCATCAACAGCAGCTGGTCGCCCAGATAACCGGCTTCGCGCGTTTCGTGCGTGCCCAGCGCTTCAATGTCGGCATCCAGGAAACCCTGGATTCGCAGCGTCTCGCCGAGGCGGTTGGCATTACCAATAAAAGGCAGCTGCAGCAGGGTCTAAAATCACTGCTATGCGCGTCGACGGACGACTGGGAGCGTTTCGATACGCTGTTCGATGCTTACTGGAAGCGCGACAAACCGCGGCAAAACACGATTGCGAGCATCGGCGGCCAGGCGCCACGCGAGGCCGCGCTGGCCGAATCCGGCGAGCCCGGCCGCGACGCACGATTCGACGTTCCCGAGGCCGACACGCTCGATGCGGCCGGCGCGAGTAGCGGCGATCTGATCCAGGGCGGCGCCAGCGCGACCGAATCGATCAACGGTAAGAACTTCGACCAGTTGAGCGAGGCCGCCGAGCTGCGGCGTATGGAAGACCTGGCCGAACGTCTCGCCCGGCGCATACGCCAACGCCTGTTGCGGCGCCAGCGCATCGATCGCCGCGGCGAGCGCATCGACATGCGACGCACCGCCCGCGCGAGCCTGCGCTATGGCGGTCTGCCGCTCAGTCTAAGTTTTCGTCAACGGCGTAAACAAACACCCAAACTGGTAATACTGCTCGACGTCAGCCGATCGATGAGCGTTTACAGTTATCTTTTCCTGCGCTTTGCACGCGGTATTCTGGGTGCCTTCAAGGGCGCCGACGCGTTTGCATTTCATACTCGCCTGGTGCATATCGGCGAGGCCATGCGCGAGCCGAGCCGGCGCAAATTGCGCGAGAAAATGGCGTTGGTCTCGGCCGGCTTCGACGGCGGCACGCGCATCGACAAGTCGCTGGAATCTTTCAACCGCCATTACGCGCGCAATGTACTGGGTTCGCGCAGCATCGTTATTGTCGTCAGTGACGGCTACGATACCGGCGAGCCGGAAGAGCTGGTAAAGCAGTTGTATCGCATCAAGCGCCGCGCGCGACGCCTGATCTGGCTGAATCCGCTGCTCGGCCAGGACAGCTATACTGCGAGCACAAGGTGTATAATGGCCGCTTTACCGTTGCTGGACGTGTTTGCACCGGCGCATAACCTGGAGAGCCTGGGTGCGCTGGAACAACATCTGGTGGGGATGTAATCGCTTATGACTGATTTGATCAAGAACCTGAACACCAGGACCCTCGACAATTGCTTCGCGGGATTGCAGCGCGAAGACAGCCCGCTCGCGCTCGCTACCGTGGTGCAGGCGATTTCACCGACTTCGGGCAATCCCGGCGACAAGGCGCTGGTCAGCGCCGATGCGATCGTCGAGGGCTGGATCGGCGGCGGTTGCGCGCAGCCCGCGGTGATCGAAGCAGCGCGCGGCACGCTGGAATCCGGGGAAGCGCAACTGATTCGTGTCGGCCCGAAGGGAGAATGGGAACCGATGCAGGGCGTGGTCGATTTCACCTCGGGCTGCCTGAGTGGCGGCACGCTGCTAGTCTTCGTCGAACCGATGATCAAGCAACCTTCGCTCGCTATTCTAGGAAATTCCCCTGCGGCGCACAGCCTTTGTCAGCTCGCAAGCGAAGTCGGCTTTGCGGTAACCCTGGCCTATCCGGGCCTCGAATCGGCTGAGCTACCCGAGAATGCGCGAATCGCCGACGATTTTTCCGAGATCGGTGACGATTACATCGTCATCGCAACCCAGGGTAAGCACGACCGCGACGCGATGAAGGCAGCGCTGGCAAGCAACGCCCGGCATATCGCGATGATCGCGAGCAACAGAAAGATCGCAGGATTGAAGGCGATTTTCGCGAAGGCCGGTACCGAGCCCGCCCAGCTGGATCGCATCCATAGCCCCGCCGGCATCGAGATCGGAGCAGTCACGCCGACCGAGATTGCGCTATCGGTGCTGGCCGAACTGGTACGCGTAAGACGCGGCGCCAACCCTGCCGAGCTGCCAGTTGTTGCGGGCGATGCAGTGCAAACCGAACCAGCGGCCGAAACACTCGTGGCGCAAGAAAGCGGGGGATGCTGCGGTGGTTAAGCAGCAAGCCCGCATCGCTGCGGTGGTGCTCGCCGCCGGTTCGTCGCAACGCATGGGCGAGGTCAACAAACTGCACCTCCCGATTGACGGCACGCCGCTATTGCGGCACAGCGTGCAAACGCTGCTCGACGCCAGCATCGACGATATCCTCGTTGTGCTCGGATACGATCACCAAACGACACGCACGCTGATCGAGGATCTGCCGCTCGGGATAGTCGTCAACGAGGCACATGCCTCGGGCCAGATGAGCTCGGTACACTGTGGCCTGAACGCGCTCGATGAAACTTATGATGGCTTCGTCATCGCGCTCGGCGACCAACCTGCATTGCGCAGCACGGATATCGAGATTCTGATCGACGCTTTTGTTAATCGCCATAGCGGCGAAGTCGTAGTGCCGACTTACCAGGGGGAGCGCGGCAATCCAATCGTTATCAGCGACCGCTGCCGCGGGGATATCGTCGCCGGCACCCGTAACCTCGGTTGCCGTAAATTCATCGAGAAAAATCCGGAACTGGTGGAGAAGATCGAAATGTCAAATCCGGCGGTTGTCATCGACCTCGATACTCCGCAGGAGTATGCGGATTTCTGCACAACCGCAGTCCTTCAAGACAGCAATAATTTAACCCAGAACGCAAGTTGACCATGGCCAAAGAATTTATTGATCACCTGCTCGCAATACGCGATCAAAATGTGCCTTATGCCGTTGCCACCGTAATCGACGTGATCGGCTCGACCTCCGCCAAGACCGGCTCGAAGGCTTTAATTGATCAACACGGCAACATCGTGACCGGTTGGGTCGGCGGCGGCTGCGCCGAATCCACCGCCTGTCATGCGGCGCTCGAAAGCATCGAAAGCGGCCAGACCAGCATCATCGAGATCGATCTCGACGACGAAGTGCTCGGGGTCGGCATGCCCTGCGGCGGCCACATGCGCGTTTACATCGAGCCCAGCATTCCGAAGCCATCAGTCTGGATCATGGGACACGGTGCCGTGGCCGAGCATATTTGCCATCTGTCTGACCTGATGAGTTTCGCCGTCATCGTCAACGACCCCGCGGCCACGCGCGACAAGTTCCCGGAAGCAAGCCAGTTGATCACCGACGATATCGATTACAGCGAACTGAGGCCGCGAGCCGGCGACTTTGTGGTGATCGCCACCCAGCACAAGGGCGACCATGAATCGATGTCGCGCGCGCTGCAATCCGACGCGCAATACATCGCGCTTATCGCGAGCCGAAAACGCTCGCGCCTGGTAATGGATTACCTGCGCAATAAAAACTTCTCCGAGGAAGACATCGGTCGCGTCATGGCCCCCTGCGGCATCGACCTCGGCGCACGCACGCCAGCCGAAATTGCGCTCAGTGTCATCAGCGAAATCGTGCTGGTGCGACGTCAGGCCAGCGGGGAGCGCATGCGCGACACCCTGCATCGCGAAGTCCCATCGCCGAAGGCAGCGGCCAGTGCCACAGGTTCTTCATAAAACCAGACTCGCACCGGCGGGTGCTGTGACTGACTTCGAAGCCCTGCGCGCGGACTTTCCGATCTTTGCCGACGGGCCAACCGTGTTGCACTATCTCGATTCAGCCGCAAGCGCGCAGAAACCTGCCTGCGTCATCGATGCGATAAGCAATTGCTACCGACACGAATATGGCCCGATCCACCGTGGACTGTACCCGCTTGCGGAATTGGCAAGCGAACGCTACGAATCCGCCCGTCAAACAGTCGCCAATTTCATTAACGCGGGTAAAGCAGACGAGATCGTATTTACCCGTTCGGCAACCGAGGCTATCAACCTGGTAGCAAATGGCTGGGGTGGAACACAGCTCGAGCCGGGCAATGAAATCTGGGTCAGCCAGATGGAACATCACTCCAATTTACTTCCCTGGCAACGAATCTGCGCACAGCGAGGTGCGAGTTTACGCATTATTCCGGTCGACGATCAGGGTCGGCTAGATCTGGAAAACGCCCAAGGGGTGTTCGGCGAGAAATCACGCCTTATCGCGATCACCCAGGTATCGAACGTGCTCGGTACGATAAATCCGATAAAGGAACTCGTCGACCGTGCCAGTCTGCATTCGATACCGGTACTGGTCGATGCAGCCCAATCAGTCGGACATATGCCGGTCGACGTGCAGGATCTGGGTTGCGATTTCCTGGTCGCCTCGGCGCATAAAATGTGTGGTCCTACCGGCATCGGGTTTTTATACGGCAAGATCGATCGTCTGGATGAAACCGAGCCCCTGCTGCTCGGTGGCGGCATGGTGGACGAGGTCGGAGTAAATCACAGCAGCTGGGCCGAAATCCCGGCTCGCTTCGAAGCGGGATCTCCGAATCTGGCGGGCGCAGCAGGGCTCGCCTCCGCCATCGATTATTTAAATGGTATTGGCATCGGCGCGATCGAGCGACAGGTCCGGGATCTCACAGGTTTAGCCTTGAATGCGCTTGCCGGTATTGAAGGCGTTACCCTTTATGGCCCCGAACAGGGTAGTAATCGTGCCGGTATTGTATCTTTCAAAATAGACGGCATTCATCCACATGATATTGCCCAGATCGGTGGCGAACAGGGCGTAGCGATTCGCGCCGGGCATCATTGCTGCCAACCGTTGATGCAACGTTTTGGCGTATCGAGTACTGCACGCGCGAGCCTGCATTTTTACAACAACGAACAGGATATCGTGGCGTTTGAACACGCTATCCGTGAAACGATAAGAATATTCGGCCCCCGATGACAGACCAGAGCCTTTACAAAGCCGTGTTGCTCGATCATTTTCATAATCCTCGCAACAAGGGTGATCTCGAAGAAATGCAGGCCGTCAGGCGCGGTAGCAACCCGCGTTGCGGAGATGAAATCGAAGTTGGCATTAGTTGTGAAAACGGCATACTTGAAACGGTGCGTTTTCGCGGACGCGGTTGTTCGATCTGCCTGGCTTCAGCATCGATGATGACCGAATGCACCCGTGGCCTGAAATATTTCCAGGCGCGCGGCCTGATCGAAAACATGCAGCTTTGGTTCGCTGGCACGGCCGACGACGGCCCTCCCGATGAAAAGCTGGCTGCACTGGAGTCTATTCGGCAACACCCGGCCCGTAAAAAATGCGTGCTACTGGCCTGGCAGGCCCTCGATGAAGTACTGAGCGAAATCGAGCCCAGGCGCGAGAAATCGAGCACCTGAGCTTCTTCTCGAATGCTGGTATGGCTGAGCGGGAGCGATAAAAAGGCTTTGCGCTACAGGAGGGGTCGACTGTGTCGCGGTAGGGTAAGCGCCAGCAGGAGTGCAAAGACGTAGACACCGATATAAATGCCGAAGCAGACTTTGTTCTGCTGTAAGATTCCGGCGGGGTCTGTGCTGGTGAGAATGGTCGAGATAATAGTGATTCCCGCAATCCCGCCAAGATAACGCATTGTCGACAGGATTCCCGCGGCCACGCCGCCTTGTTCGGCCGGCACTGCTGATAATGCCGCGGACTGCGCGGGTCCGGTCACCATACCGATTCCGCTGCCGACCAGTGCCAATGAAACCGGCATCCACAACAGTGTCGGAGAACCGGCCGTATACAGCAGCATGATCAGGCCCGCAATGCTGACGCACAAGCCACTCAAAATAGTGTTTCGCACACCGAAATGTTCTCCCATGCGTCCACCTATCGGGGCCAGGAATACCATGAAAATCATCATGATGAGCAGGATCTGCCCGATTTTTGCAGGGTCCAGCAGGTACCACGCCTTGAGCAGAAAGGGGAGCTGGAATAACAAAGCGTACATGCCGAGATTTTGCAGACCGACAATGACGCCACCGATCACAAACGGTCCGCGGCGAAACAATTGCACATCGACGAGAGGATGCCGCGTAACTTTTTCCCAGCGGGTAAATACGACCAGGCCAAGGCTGCCGAGCAGAACGGCGATGGCCGGCCAGAAATCGTCGCTCTTGAGGCCGATTACGAGTATGGTGAGGCTCAGACACAGCAATCCCATGCCGATGAAATCGAAGCGGGGTTTCGCTGCGTCGCTATCCCCGGCCGGACGAACATAAGAAGTATCACTTTTGACAAGCACCCAGGAAATCAGCAGCAGGGGCAGGTTGACCAGGAAGATCGCTTTCCAGCCGAAATATTCGGTCAGCATGCCACCAAGCATCGGCCCCACCGCGGCCGAGGCGCTTAGCAACGCTCCGAAATAGCCGAATGCGCGCGATCGCCTGTGTTCGGGAATGACATTGCGCAGCAGCGCCATAGCGTTTGGTATCAGCATTGCGCCGCCGGCGGCCATCAGCACTCGAGACGATGCGACGACCGGTAGATAGGGCGCGAGGGTTGCAATCAATGCGCCGATCGCGAACAGGCTCAGACCAATCATAAAAGCGCGTCGTCTACCGACGATGTCGCCGAGCTTCCCGGCGGGACTTTGCAGGATAATGTTGACCAACAGGTAAGAAGACACCAGCCACAGCGTGAGATCGCTGGAACTGACCTGGAAACTTTCCCCCATCGACGGCAATGCGACCGCAATCATCGTCGAGTTCAGCGGGGTTAATGTAGCGCCGAGCGTGAGGGCGACGATAAATCGTTTCGCGGGTGTCTTGACAGGATCAGAATTCAAGCGGAGCCGGGCGCCCTAGGAGCGGGTGGTAATGGCGCGACACTGGAGCAAAACGAGACGGTGGGCGGCCAGGCCCCATTCCATGTCAAGGTCCGGGCCGTAAACCGCTTCGCAACTCAGCGCCAGCTGGTGCAGGTTTTCCAGATCGTCGTCGTCAAGAATCCTGGCATTGGCCTTGTCCGACGGAATATCGAATTCTTCGGTTCCACCCTCGGCCAGCAGGTGCATGGCGATATCCTTGTCGCCCACGCGGCACTCGAGAATTTCGCCTGCGGGGCTGAGACGGTAATAGTCGGGAATCACCAGTCCTGCTACGACGACTTCCCCAAGACCCCAGGCAGCCTCGATCACGCGCTCTTGCGCACCATTGAGCGGATTGCGCGTAAACATGACACCGGCCGATTCGGGATTGAATAGCTCCTGTAATACGATGCCCATGCTGGGCGCGCCCACCACGCCCAGTTTTTCTCGATATGAAGCCGCCGACAGGCTTAACGCCGAGTGTACGACTTCGTCGATGGCTGTTATTAACTGTTCGATGGTCATAACGTTGAGTATCGTCGCATGCTGGCCTGCAAAACTCGCCTCTTCCGAGTCTTCCCCGATCGCCGAGGAACGCACTGCGATTGGCTTTTGCATTTGCGCAAAAACGGCTTCCAGGTGCGCAAGCACGGTCGTATCCTTGCGCACTACCGCTTCTACCCATTCGAAGCTCAATGCATATCCTGTGGGAGCGTCGAGGCCGGCGCGTAGTGCCGTGCCAAGGTGCACGGCCTTACCGCCAAACTCCGCTTCGTCCTGCGCCTCGTTTAAAGGTAGTAGTTCTATGAGAGCACCTCGACGGTTGCGCTGCTGCCGTCGACCCGCACCCTGGCACCGTCGGGAATCAACCGGGTCGCGTTGCGCGTGCTGACCAGTGCCGGAATACCGTATTCGCGTGCGACGATGGCCGCGTGCGAGAGCTGTCCGCCGCGATCGGTAACAATGGCGCCCAGCATCGGCATTACGACGTTGAAGGCTGCAGAAGTGTTTTTCGTAATCAGCACATCGCCCGCCTGTAAGCGTTGAAAGTCCGCCGGGCTTTGAATCAGACGAGCGGTGCCCTCGTAGATTCCGGCGCTGACCGCGAATCCCTTGACGACCTGGTCCGAAGGGGTCTCGGTAGTTGGTGGATCGGATAAGTTTCCAAATGCCGCAGCGATCGCGAGTGCGCCGGGACGTGCGTCTTCCGGCAAGGCCTCGAGTGGCGGTGGGGGCTCGGGCGGTGGTCCCAGATACGGCGGCACGTCGTCGGTGGTCGTATTGTTGTACCAGTGCTCGCGTTGCTGCAGTTGCGCGACCGTGACCGTGTTTTCCCCGCGTAACATGGCGATCATTTCCTCGTGTGATGCATGCAGCAGCATAGCTGCTTGCGGCAGGCGACCTTCGTTCTGCAGACGTTTCCCTGCTTCCAGCACCGCTCGCCGGGATAAACCAAAGGCCCGGGCTTCGTTATAAGCGCCGCGCTCATCGCGCAGGCGGTTGATAAGGCGGGCTTCGTCGAGCAGTGCATCGAACTCATCGCGATGTTCAGGTGGAACCTTGAGGCGCAGCGCCTGGCGGGCATCTTCAATCGAAGTCTGATTTTCGTCGACCAGGTTTCTGCTCTGCGGACTAAGGATATTGGCGACCAGGATTTCCGGCATTTCCAGCGCGTAACGTTCGGTAATGTCATAGCCGGAAGTGAGTTGCATGCCGACGATATTCAGGTAGTTTTCGATGGCCTCGCCGATTCGTCCACCGCGTGAACGCAGCGCGTCCAGCGCTTCCGCCGGGGGCATACTGCGAAATTGTTCGGCTTCGATGCCTGCCTGCTGCAGAAGCTCGGTGATCTCCTCGAGTTCGGCGGCAGCGAGTCCGCGCGATACGGGCGAGGAACCTTTTAGCAGGTTGAGTACTTCGCCGGGTGAAGCACCGCTCCACTGGCAGACATGGCCGACATACAAACCTACTGGAATTACCGACGGGATGGTAAAGATATGATGGCGGTATAACATTTCTGCGACATTTTGATAACAGTCGGTCATATGCCGGATCAAACCTTCAGTATCCAGGGATTGAGGATTTATCGCCTGTAGTTCGAGGTTGCTGCGAATCGAATCCGGTTTGACCTCGTCGTCCCAGCGCTTCAGATCCTCGCGCCAGAGTTTGTTTTCAATGGCTTTTTTGCCGCGGCGGAGGCGATCCTGCAGCTCCGGTTGCTCGAAATATCCCGCCGGTGGCGGTCCGGGTGGCGCATCTTCAGCAGTAAAAGCGAGTACCGGTTGACTGTAGGAAAAACCATGGATGTGCACTGATTTGAGGTGACTCATCAGCAAACCGAAGCGCTCGGTGCCTTCCTTGAAGCCTCGTACCAGGGAGTCTCCCATGATGCTCGAAGTATAGGCTGACAAAGGTTTTGAAAAATGGGTCGTATCCAGTTCCCAGGTCCCGGGACCCGATGCTTCGAAAACTCGACTAGTCATGTTGTGCTCCCCCTGGAGGATAAATCTGTTTTTTTGTTATTTTGGCAAAGCCCGACCAATGTTAGCCGCTAAGCTGGGCCTAAGCAATTTACCGTATTGTCATACACGAAAGTGATCGGCGGGGTAGCAAGGATATTACCACCTGCCGATGATGATTCCCTGGGCTTCGTCCTGCTGCGGTCCCATGTTCGCGAGATTTTCGTAGGGCGTGCCGATTCGTGGCTTTAGCCGGCGTCGCGCGGTAAGCATTAATTGCCGCATATCGGCACGAACTTTTGCATAGGCCGGGTTGTCACCGAGATCGATCAGTTCATGCGGGTCCTTTTGCATATCGAATAACTGGGGGCGAAACAGGTTGTGGTGAATATATTTCCAGTGCCTGTCGCGAATCATCAGGGCACGGCAATCATAAGGCTCCAGCTTGAGTGAGCTGCGCGCCCCACGCTCGGAATAATCGATCTCGCTGAATGCAAACTGGCGCCAGTCGGCGGGTGCGATTTTCGAGCGCAGCAGCGGCAGCAGTGATTGACCCTCGATGCGTTCACGGTTGATGACGCCACCGCCGTACTCGACGAATGTCGGCAGCAGGTCGACTGCTTCGACCATTTCGTTGCATACGCTGCCGCGAGTATCGTCGGCGATGGTATCCGGATCCGCAATGATTAGCGGAATCTTGACCGAGGCCTCGTGGAATAAATCCTTCTCTCCAAGCCAGTGGTCGCCAAGGTAATCGCCGTGGTCGCTGGTAAATACAATCATGGTTTGTTCAAGCATCTCGGTTTGTTTCATGTACTCGAACAGGCGCCCAAGCTGATCGTCGATTTGCCTGATCAGCCCCATGTAAACCGGGATGACACGCTTGCGCACATCTTCACGGGAGAAGCTTTCGCTGTATTCCTGTTCCATGAAAGCCGCGTAAACCGGATGCGGGTTGTCGAGTTCCTGCTCGGAGCGCTGCACCGGCTGAATATCGCTGACGTCATAAAGGTCGTGGTACGGTGCCGGTGCAATCAATGGCCAGTGCGGTTTGATGTATGAAAGGTGCAGGCACCACGGGCTGTCGCCATCCTGTTGATCAAGGAATTCGATGGCACGGTTGGTCAGGTAGGTCGTTTCTGAATGTTCTTCGGCAACCCGCGCCGGGTAGATCGAGTTTCGCAGCTGCCAGCCGGAACGAATGTTGCCGTTTTTGTCTGCACCGCAATTGGCGTATTCATGCCAGGGGTTGCTGCCCGCATAACCCTGACTGTTGAGGTAGGCGTTATAGCCATTGTCTCCGGGTGCTCGCGCGCCTGGATAAAGACCCTCGTGCAGTTCGTAGGGCTCAAAACCACCGCTGGCGACACAGCGGGCGAAATCCGACTCGGGGTCGATGCCGAGGGCGCGTATCTGTGCGAGGCTTTTACGGCTGTGGGTCTTGCCTACCAGCGCACTGCGATATCCCGCAGGTTGCAAATAATCGGCAATGGTCAGTTCATCGATTCTAGTCGGATCCTGATTGGCCATAACGCCGTGACTCGACATGTAACGCCCAGTATAAAAGCTGGCGCGTGACGGGCCACAAAGCGGTGCCTGGCAGTAAGCATTGTTGAAGCGTATTCCGCGCGCGGCCAACGCATCGATATTCGGAGTGCAGAGTTTCTGATGCCCATAACAGGACAGGTAATCCCAGCGCAGCTGGTCGCACATGATAAAGAGAATATTTCGCGGCATTAGATAAGGGGACAGCTAATATACAGATACTTCTCCGAGCAGCCAGTCAACCTTTTCGTCACTTTCCACGCCCAAACGTTTGCGTGTCTGGTAGTTAAGCTGCGGGGTAGTCTTGAGTAGCTGAAGGTAGGCACCGGCTTCGATCGAGATCAATCCACAATCCGTGGTTGCGGTTATTTCGACGGTCCGACTGTCGGCGTAGGGGCGCCACCCCAACTCTTCGCCGTTGACAACCTTTTCTTCACCGCCATCGGCATTGATTATTGAGCCGAAACCCTCTACGAAAATATAAAGATGCTCATCATCCAGCCACAGGGTGTGGCCGCCTTCGACCACCTTCCATTCGGCGATGCGTGAAATCTTGTCTGTTACCGTGGATGATAATTTAGCGAACTGCGGCAGCAGTTTGATCACGGGACGCAGTAACCAGCGATTTTCGAGCATGTCCTGTAAGCCGCTGTAACGAATAAAATTGCGGAAGGTTTCCTCGGAAAAACACAGACGGTAACCGGTGTCCTGGCAACTACGCTGGCATTGCGAATACCGGAGCCTGTAAGCACCGCCATCTCACCGATGATATCGCCGGCCTGCAGCATCGCGACTTTCTCGCGCGTACCGTTCTCAACCCGCACCACTTCGCAGTAGCCGGTCAGAATCAGGTAGACCGAACCGTGGGTTGCAGCCTCCTGCACGATGATTACGTCCTCGGTGTTATAACGGTAAATTTCCTGTTCAGCGAGCAGGTTACGCATCCAGCGGTTTGGGAAAGGTTGTGCTAGCCAGAGTGTCAGGTAGTGGTTGATCTGCGAGGTATATATCATGCTGTCACCCTCGAGCAGGGTGTAGCGCTTGCCCGAACTGGCGAGCGAAAAAGTGGTTTGCAATGCGGGCGGCATTTTATCGACATGCACGAATACGACACGTTCGGCTTCAGATTCCAGTGCATCGGCGGGATCACCGTGAATTTCGCCGGCACCGCCGTCGGCGATCAACAGGTGAAATGACTGTTTGTACAGACGCTCCAGGTTTTCAACCGTTGCCGCCCGCACGATGCCGGATTCACCCATGCTGCGCACCGCGGCCATATTCTGGTTGTCGCCGACGATACAAACATCACGAAACTGCCCCTTGTGAATGGTTGAAAAAGTCGCGCCGATGGTCGGAATACTATGCACGGTATTATGAATTTCGATATTGAGTCCATAGTAATTCATCGTGTCGCCAGGCTGAACCGGGATCAGCTCGAAGTGTTCCGCCACCACATCGAGTTTCCAGCCGAGGCTACAGCTTAGCTTTTCCATCGCCATGGTGAAGATTTCCTCGGTGGTGATGACTTCCACCCGGTGCGGCATTTCCATTAGTGGAAACATCGAACAATGATCGTCATGCAGGTGGGTTAAAAATACTGCGGATACCTGGTTCTTGGAAATTCCACGCGCGAACAGGTGTTGATCCAGGAACGGGATCGAGTCTATCAACAGGTAATCACCGTTGTAGCAAAGCGCCAGGCCGGTGCAGGGCTCCTCGGTAGAAAATCCGGATGCTCCGCCAAGTACCTCGATGCCGAGCTTGGCCAGGCCACCGGGAACATAGTCGATGGGCACGGGATAGGGCGGAACGACTTCGCTGTCTTCGTTAAGGTCAACGTAAACATCGCCACCTCGATTCGCCACCAGGTAACGATCGACGCCCTTGTGTTCGATGACGAAATCCCCGGCGATTGCCTCGTTGTTAATGAAAGGTACCAGGTTGAAGAAATCTTCGACTTTCATAACCTTGCCGGCGTCGTCCTTGATGGCTACCGCGTCCGATACTCCCAGCCATTCGTCTTTGAGGGCCGGGTCCGTGTCCCAGTTGTCGAGCTCCTCACGGGTGGGGCCGAGCAGGGTGTAACGCAATAAACGTAAAGCCTGACTAATTGCGTCGGCATCGCCTACCAGGTTGAGTTTGCGCTTGTCGGCTAGTCCCCTGGCGACGAACAGAAAAAAGTACAGCGGGAACTCGAGATTATTGAGCAGCGAGCTGCTTTTCTCCCGGGTATCGGTAAGTACCAGGGTGTCGAAGCGGGAAACTCCCTCACGCAGCAAACCTTTCAGCACTTCCGGGGGTTGGCCGAACAGGATGACTTCAGCATCGCCGGTGACGATTCTGCTGCCAGCGGCAGGGGTTAAAATTTGTGGTTCAGCCATTTTCCCGCTAAGTATCTGCTGAACGTTAAAGTGTACCCTGACGCGCACAGCGACGAAAGGCGAATATACGCCTGGACAGTTGTAATTAATTCGTCTTGCAAACGCGGGATTTGAAACTAGGGCCTCAGCCGGTAGCGGTATAGTTCTTCGTAGTAAGGACGTGCCTGCAGAGCAATTTCCCTGTCTTTTGCGGAAAGCTGATAATCCCTTTCGCGGTAAGCTGCGAACCCGGTCGAATTCCACACCGATTCATACCAGTGCTTTGCCCAGACCCCGTCACTGTCACGTGCGCCTTTGGGCCAGTTCAGCATAGCGGGGGCAAACTCAATCTTGAATTGATCGCAGACCGCTTCGAGCATGCCTCGGGGATCAAGCAGGAACTCGCGGCTGTCGATTACCGGTGGGATCGCTCCACTGATGCGTTTTACATGGTCAAACAATTCGGCCTGTTGGACGAAGCCGATGTCTTCGAGCGTCGCGTCGCTGCGCACCGCGGCATAGGAGGCAATCACGGCTTCGGGTTCGCGAATCAGGAAGCAGTTTTGCAGTGATGATAACCAGGAACGATCGAGTTCCGGCAATAAATGCAGGGTCATGTGTTTCTGGTAAAAGATTCGCTTGTCGCCCGGTATATCTCCGATGCAACGCGCAATGATAGAGTTGGCATCTGTGCCCTGCTCGGCTATTACTTCAGCCGCCCCCGGGTGCGGGATACCGGTGGCATGGAGGTAGTAACCATACAACGGCTCATCCCAGACCACGCAGTCGTCACGATTTTCCCAGGCGCGCATCAGTGCCGTCGAAATGTTGCGCGGTCCCGACCACATCGCAATGCGCAAGGGGTTTACCTGCATTCCTGCTCGAGCATTGCGAGGTAGAGCTGCTGCAGTTTTTCAACCATCGGGCCACGCTCGCCATCACCGATGATGCGGCCGTCGATTTCCCGCACCGGCGCGAGCCCGGCAAAAGTACCGGTAACGAAGGCTTCGTCGGCGCCGTAAACATCGGTCAGGCTGAAATTTTTCTGGCGTAGCGGAATCTGGTTTTGTTCACATAAAGCGATAACATTGCCGCGGGTGATTCCGCCGAGGCAATAGTCACCGCTCGAAGTCCAGACCTCACCCTTGCGTACGATGAAGAAATGGGTTGAATTACAGGTCGCGACGAAGCCATGAGGATCAAGCATCAAGGCTTCGTCAGCCCCGGCCTTGGCCGCCTGAATGCAGGCGGTGATGCAATTCAGCTTGGAATGGCTGTTGAGCTTTGGATCCTGCACGTCCGGATAACCACGGCGCACATGCACAGTAAACAGCTTGATACCCTTGTGCGCGGTTTCCGGTAACGCGGTTTTGTACTCCGGGATAATGACGATGGTCGGTGGGGTGATGGTAATACGTGGATCCTGGTATGGCGTGGCCTTGATGCCACGAGACACCATCAACCTGATGTGAACCCCATCCTGCATGCCGTTTTTCTTGAGCAAACGGTACAATCGCTTGCGCAGTTCTGCGGCAGAAACTTCCATTTCCATATCGAGGGCTTTTGCACCTTCGTACAGGCGGTCGAGATGCTGATCCAGAAACGCGATCTTGCCCTGGTGCACACGCAGTCCTTCCCAGACCCCGTCGCCGAGCACGAAGCCGCTGTCGAAAACGGAAACCCGCGCCTGTTCGCGCGTAAAAAACTCGCCGTTGATATCGATAATGATGTCTGCGTTACGGGGATCGTCGCTATATTCGTGAGTGCCTTTGGTTTGTTTATTCATCGGTGCTTCCCAGTTCAAATTCTTCACCCAGGCTGGTAACGCTCAGGTAACCGACACCGGCGCGCTCCTTCTCCTGCGCCAGGTTGAGTAAATCGTAGAATGCGCTGCGGCTAATTAACGCGTCCAGACCATCGCGAACATGTACATAAGGGCGGGGTGTGTTACTGTCGGCGTCGATTTCAACCCGGATCGCATGCTCTTGGTCGACGACGATGCGCTCGCCAATGTTGGTAGTAAAAACAATGGCCTGTCGCCCATCAGAATCGATACTCTCGACCAGGCTCGCGATAAACGGTGCGTCCTCTACCTTGATGCGCAGTTTTTCAGCAGGGGTGACGAGAAAATATTCTTCTTCCTCGCGCCGCAAGATGCCGGCGAATAGTTTTACCAGCGAATCGCGCTGGAAGCGCCGCTGCTGGTGGAACCAGCTGCCATCGGCGGCAATGCGGATATCAATTTCACCCTGACAGGCTGGATTCCAGTCGTGCCTGGCGGCCCTGCTTGCTTCGCCGGCCTTGATATCGGCGAGAATTGTTTCGAGTTCGGACATCGCGCAATTCTGGAGCCGTGCAATTGAATTCGCAAGATATTTAGCTCGGCGCGTTGCAGGCGAGCGCCCTACCTGCGGCGTTGCGGTGGTGTCGGATTATCGGCAAGATAGTGTCCGTGGTTACTGCCAACCGCCCCGGATTGGCTTTACTCAAGGAGGTCGAGACGCAATGCTTTCACCGTTGAAAAACCTGATCGAAGTGTCATGGCGTGCCGTGCTTGCTCGGAAGGACCGCAGAAGCGGGTGTTCGGTTAGCCGACCGCCTGTCGAACCGCTCTCCGTTGAGCGCCTGGAATCGCGCTTTGCTGAAGAGTTTGCGGTGCTTGAATACCTCGAAGCCGCCCTCGATCTGGCTTCGAACTGCGAACTGTCGGATCTTGCATCGGCTTTGTATCCGGCCCTGGATCAGCTCAGATGGTCACAGAATCCCGGCTACACAGAGGCTAACGTCAGCAGATCCTTTCTCGATGGCTATGCTTACGCCGGGCTATCCGGGCCGGATTGTCCGCTGTTGTGCGAGGTGCCCAGGTGTGGCTATGTTCTGTTGGCGCCCGGGGTGACTTACCAGGATCACAATCACCAGCCGCGGGAAGTTTATCTGGTGCTGACGCCGGGGGCGCAGTGGTGCCTGGACAGTGGTGAATGGTTCGACGTTCATGCGGGTGATTTAATTCTTCACCAACCCTGGCAAATGCATGCGATGCGCGCGGGAGATCAACCGTTACTGGCTTTTGCCGCCTGGCTCGAAAGCGGCGATCGAAAGGCTATTCAGATTTGAGGTTCAGTTTGCGTGGATAGACCGGCAGCAAAGCGAAAACGAGGCTGCAATTTTTCGCCGGCATAAACATCAGGCTACCTAAACGAAAAAAGATCACTTATACTTTTTTTACTGCATATCAGGAGGGAAAACCAGGCATGAAACGAAGAAAATTCGTCAAGTTATGTGCCTCCGCGGTCGCCAGTGTCACTGCCAGTCCCGAACTACTTGCCAGGGACAATCAACAATATCACCGCTATGCCCGGGTCGCGCTGGTCGATCCGTATTCCAGCGAACCCGTTCGCGCTTCTTCGCCGGACGTCGGCGAAACCTATCTGTTCCACTATCCCTTCGTTTCGACGCCGTGTTTCCTGATTGATCTGGCTAAGCCTGTAACTTCACGTAGCAACCTGGAAACACGTGACGGCGATCGTTATCGCTGGCAGGGTGGTGCCGGTTCAAACTATTCGGTAGTTGCGTTTTCGGCAATTTGCGCGCACAAGCTCAGCCATCCCGCACCATCGGTCAGTTTCATTAATTATCAGCATGGTGAAGTAAGGTTTCGTAACAGTTTTGACGAAATCGAGCAGCGCAGCGGGGTTATCTACTGTTGTTCGGAAAATAGCGTATACGACCCCGCGCATGGCGGTCTCGTGCTGGGGGGCCGGCGCCGCAACCGCTGGCTGCGATCGAGCTCGAGTACGATGCAGAGCAGGATTCTTTTTATGCCACCGCCACCATCGGCGGTGAAATGTTTGCCCGCTATTTCAGCCAGTTTCACGATCGGCTGGTATTGCAGCACGCCCGTACCGATATCGATCGGGCGATGACCGACACGACCAAATTGATGCGCCTCAGCGAATATACCAACAACCAGATAGGCTGCCAGGCCTGAAGCCTGGTATCGCCACTGCTGCCCCGAGCCCCGTGATAATACAGGCCTGCACTGATACTCCCGGTGGCGCCGATGGCCGATAAGCTTTTATCCGGCAAACTTGCGGTAATTCTGCATGCGGATATCGTCGGCTCGACCAGCCTGGTTCAGCGCGACGAGCAAAAAGCTCACCAGCGAATTCAGGATGCGTTTCAGCGTTTCGGCAAAACGATATCCAGCTATCATGGCCAGGTACGCGAACTGCGGGGTGACGCGTTGCTGGCCGAGTTCAAGCGCGCATCCGATGCCATTTCCGCCGCTCTTTCTTTTCAATCGCAGCAGGCTGATTTCAACCAGCAGCTCGATGACGATATCCGTCCCCTGCTGCGGGTGGGGATTGCCATGGGCGAGGTGGTTATTGCTGATGACACCATTACCGGTGCGGGGGTGGTGCTGGCGCAGCGACTGGAACAATTGGCTCATCCCGGGGGGGTATGTATAACGCCGGCGATCAGGGAGGCGATGCCGCAACGTCTGCCGTTCGAGCTCGAGAATACAGGACCACAGGAGCTCAAGGGATTCGATGAGCCAATCGGAGTTTACCGGGTCGCTTTAATGCGCGCGTCAACGGTCCCACCACCCGAACCGGATCATGCTACCGGCCATAAACAAGGCTCGCGCGGCCCCCGGTTTTTCATGGTCGGGGTGATCCTGCTTGTTATGCTTGCGGTCACTTACGGCGTCGTCACCTGGCAATCAGAAACTGTGATCAATTCTGAATCCCCGGGACAGTTACCGTCCGAAAAACCCTCGATTGAGGTTTTGCCGTTCGACAATATAAGCGGTGATCCTGATCAGGAGTATTTTGCCGACGGTATTAGCGAAGACTTAACTACTGATTTATCCAGGATCTCGGGCTTGTTCGTGGTCGCGCGCAACTCCAGTTTCGCCTACAAGGGAAGGTCGATTGATCTGCGTACTATCGCGCAGGACCTCGGGGTGCGTTATCTGCTCGAAGGTAGTGTGCGTCGAGTCGGCGACCAGATCCGGATTAATGCGCAGTTGGTTGACGGTAGCAGCGGCGGGCATTTATGGGCCGAGCGGTTCGATGGCACCATGGCTGACGTGTTTGCGCTGCAGGATGATGTGAATCGAAAAATCGTTGCGGCGCTCGAAATCAGTCTTACCGCTGCCGATGAGAAAAGCTTTGACCGGGTGGAAACAACCAATCCCGAGGCTTACGACCTGCTGCTGCGCGGCATCGAGGAATACAATCGCTTCGCGCGCGAAACAATTGCTGACGCTCGCGACCTGTTCGAACAGGCTGCTGCCCTTGATCCTGATTATGCCCGGGCCTACGCCAACATAGCCCTGACCTATGGTACAGAGGTTAATTTTGGTTGGGCCGATAACAGGGAAACTGCGATTCGCCTGGGGCTGGAATATGCGGACAAGGCGCTGGCGTTGGACGACAGTATTCCACAGATCTACATGACTCGCAGCCTGCTCTACCTGGCTCAGGACAAGCACCAGGCAGCTCTCGAAGCGGCACAGCGAACCGTTGAAGTGCACCCCAGTTACCATGACGGTTACGCGACCCTGGCTTTTATCGCAAGCTTCTCAGGGGAGTATGACCGTGCGAGCGAAGCAGTGAGAAGAGCCAGGCAGATTAATCCGCAGGGTTTTGTTATCTATCTTGCCGTCGAGGGCAGAATTTTATTTCTACAACGACAATATGAAGAAGCCGTGATTCTGCTCGAGCAGAGCGTAGAGAGGAACCCGGGCTTCGATAGCTCCCATCTCGATCTCGCCGCAGCTTACGCGCAACTCGGTCGGCTGGACGATGCTGCCTGGTCGGTAGAGGAGGCGCTTGCTATCAGTCCGGATCTAACACTTGAAAAGTTGCGCAACGATAGCCTGTACGTACTTGAGGCCGATGTAGAACATTACTACGGAGCGTTGCGCAAGGCGGGTTTACCGGAATAGTTAATGCCCTGTATTAACGGGGTTCGAGCCCGGTTAAGCGCTGGTCTTGCAGGCGCAACTAGCCGCCGGTAACCGGAGGGAAAAATGCAATCTCGTCGCTATTGCTGATATCGGCTCCCGGTTCGCTCATTTCCTGGTTGATAGCCACCAGCACCCGGGTTGTGCCGTCGAAGGTGCTGTCAAAGGGTTCGCCGCGCGCGCGTAACAGCCCGACCAGGTCAGCGACGGTTTCACATTCCGCTGATAAATCTATCGTCTCTGATTTTATTCCCAGCGATTCGGCGAGCCGCGCAAAGTAAAGAATTTCCGCCATGATGCCTACCGCGACCAGTCGAAGAATTGAATGCTGACCTGGTCGCCAGGCTCGACGCCGGCGTTGTCGTCGGGCAGCACGATAAAACAGTTGGCCCGGCTCATCGAGGTCAGGATGCCCGATCCCTGCTGCCCGGTTCTGGCGACCTGCCACTCATTGTTTTCATCCATGCTGGCAATGCCTCTCTGGAATTCGTAGCGCCCCGGTTTCTTGCGCATCTTGTCCAGCGCGCGGGCGCGGAACAACGCCGGGGGTTGTGGGTTAGCGCCAGCCAGGGCATGGATTGCCGGCACGACGAACTGGCTGAATGTCACCATAACCGCCACCGGGTTACCCGGCAGGCCCATGAATATACTGGCGTCGATCTGGCCAAAGGTTAACGGTCGCCCCGGTTTGATCGCGATTTTCCAGAACTCGGTAGTGCCCAGTTCTTCAAGCGCCGGTTTGATGAAATCAGCCTCACCGACCGAGACGCCACCGGTGCTGATAATCAAATCAGCCTTGGTCGAGGCCCGCTTCAATACTTCGCGCATGCTGTCGAGGTCGTCGCGTACCACGCCGAGATCGATTATATCAACCGCCATACCGGATAGCATACCGTGCAGGCTGTAACGGTTACTGTCGTGAATTTTGCCCGGTTCGAGCTTTTCGCCAACCGAAACCAGTTCATCCCCGGTTGAAAAAAAGGCGACCACCGGCTTACGTTTTACCTGCAGTTGTCCAAGGCCAAGCGAGGCCAGTACGCCGAGGTCGGCCGGGCTAAGCCTGGCGCCGGCCTCGATAACCGTGTCGCCCTGCTGCACATCCTCGCCGGCCTGACGAATGTTTTCACCAACCCGATGTTCTGCATCGACGCGGATCTTGCCCGGGGCGCCCTGTTCGACCTGTTCCTGCATGATCACGGCATCGGTACCCTGCGGGATCAGGGCCCCGGTCATGATGCGAACGCATTGTCCCGGACCGCAGCTGCCGTCAAACGGAGCGCCGGCATAGGCAGTGCCGATATCATCGAGTTCGGTGATCGCGTCCTGTTCCAGACTCGCTACCGCGATAGCGTATCCATCCATTGCGGAATTGGGCAAGGGTGGCACATTGTGTGGCGATTTCACCGCTTCGTTGTTGACCCGACCCAGGCAATCACGAATTGGCAGCCGCTCACAGGCGAGAACCGGCCTTACGCGTTGGCGGATTTTGTCGAGCGCCTCGGCCAGGCTGATCGAGGCCGGATCGAAAGGGTCAGCGCAACCTGGAACGGAAGAGATTTTTTTACTCATGAATGGGAGTTTAGTCCTTCAGATCCATAATTGATGCATATACGAAGCCAAAATGGTAGAGCTAGCACGATATTTTTTACGACTGATATCGATCTGGGCGCGAAAGCTGACTAAATTTAACGTTTAGGACTATAAAACCATCGGCGAGAGTGGTACTTTTACGCACTGATCTGAGGAATTCCCGCGGCAACAAAACAGCAGTTGGTCGACGGGGGTGATAATAACGACACAATCGGAGGATATAATGCAGAAATCCCTCAACATCGATCCGGGCAAGTGCACCGGCTGTCTCCAGTGCGAAATGGCCTGTTCCTATGAGCACACCGGCACTTTTAACCCGTCGCGATCCTATATCAAGGTTTTCACTTTCCATCATGAGGGGAGATTTGCGCCCTATACCTGCACCCAGTGCGATGAAGCCTGGTGTATGCGTGCCTGCCCGGTTGACGCCATCAGTATCGACTTTTCTACCGGCGCCAAAGTTATTTCCGACGACAAGTGTGTCGGCTGCAAGGTTTGCACGATCGCCTGCCCGTTCGGCACCGTCAACTATTCGCAGGCGACTGGCAAAGTGGTCAAATGTGACCTTTGTGGTGGTGACCCGCAATGCGCGGCCGCCTGTCCTACCGACGCGATCACCTACGTCGATGCGGACTGGACCGGTTACGACCGCATGCTGGCCTCGGCAGCTAAGAGTTTGCCAACCGCTGAAGTCACCGCTTAATCATGGGGGTAATGAATCATGTCATGGACAAGAAAAATACTGAGGGTAGATCTCTCTAAAGGCAGCTGCACGTCCGAACCACTCAACATGGAGTGGGCAAAACTTTACCTGGGCCAGCGCGGCCTGGCATCAAAGTACCTGAGCGAAGAAGTCGATCCCAAATGCGACGCGCTCGGGCCCGATAACAAGATGATAATGGCCACCGGGCCACTCACCGGGACCATGGCTTCCACCGGAGGCCGCTATTCCGTAATCTGCAAGAGCCCTTTGACCGGCGCGATCGCCTGCTCAAATTCGGGTGGATTCTTCGGTGCGGAACTGAAGTTCGCCGGTTGGGACATGATCATCTTCGAAGGCAAGTCGGAGAAACCGGTTTACCTGTTGATCCAGGATGACAATGCCGAGCTGCGTTCGGCTGACGGTATCTGGGGCAAGTCCGCCTGGGAGACCGACGATATCCTGCATCAAACCCACCAGGACCCGCAAATGCGGGTTGCCTGTGTTGGACGCACGGCCGAACATGGTTGTCTCTATTCTGCGGTCATGAATGACAAGCACCGTGCTGCCGGGCGTTCCGGCGTCGGCACCGTGATGGCGTCGAAGAATCTGAAGGCGGTTGCCGTACGCGGTACCGGCGGTATCGGCAACGTCGATGACGCCAAAGCGTTCATGGCGGCGACCAATGACGGTAAAGCGGTTCTCGCCGAGAATGCGGTTACCGGACAGGGGTTACCGGCTTATGGTACCCAGGTGCTGATGAACGTCATCAACGGCGTCGGTGGATTGCCGGCGCGTAATATGCGCGACGTTGGTTTCGAGGGTGCTGAAAATATTTCGGCCGAAGCGATGGCCGAGCCGCGTAAAAGCGACGGTAAACCCAACCTGACCACGAACGGTGCCTGTTTCGGTTGCACTATCGCCTGTGGCCGTATTTCCACGGTCGATCCGACGCATTTTTCGGTCAAGGACAAGCCGCAATACCAGGGTGCCTCCGGTGGTCTCGAGTATGAAGCTGCCTGGGCGCTGGGTGCCGATACCGGTGTCGACGATCTCGATGCGCTGACCTACGTTAATTTCCTTTGCAATGAAGACGGCATGGACCCCATTACCTATGGTGCTACCGTCGCGGCGGCAATGGAAATGTTTGAAGACGGCACTATCGGCACCAAGGAAACCGATGGCATCGAGCTCAGGTTCGGTAGTGCCGAGGCTTTTGTCGCGATCACCGAACAGTTTGTCAGCGGTGAGGGCTTTGCCAAAGACCTGGGAATGGGATCCAAGCAGCTGTGTGAGAAATACCAGCGCCCGGAACTGTCGATGACCGTCAAGGGGCAGGAGTTTCCGGCCTACGATCCACGCGGCATCCAGGGTATCGGGCTGGCTTACGCCACTTCGAACCGGGGCGCCTGTCACCTGCGTGGCTACACCATCGCTTCGGAAGTGCTAGGCATTCCGGTCAAGACCGAGATGAACGATACCGACGGCAAGGCTGAACTGGTCAAGGCTTTTCAGGATGCAACCGCGCTGGTCGATTCTGCCGGGCTCTGCGTGTTCACTACTTTCGCCTGGGGCATGGACAATATTGCACCCCAGGTCGATGCTGCCTGCGAAGGCGACTGGAGTGTCGAGAACTGTCTCGAGACCGGCGAACGTATCTGGAATATGGAACGCCTGTTCAACGAAGCGGCCGGGTTTACCGCTGATGACGACAAGCTACCCAAGCGCCTGCTCGAGGAAGTCATCAAGCACGGACCGACTGAAGGCCAGGTGAACCGCCTCGGTGAAATGCTGCCGCAGTACTACGAGGCAAGAGGCTGGACCGCGGACGGCAAGATTCCGGACGAAACCCGGCAGCGACTGGCATTGTAATTCAACCTGTAAACCCCTCGCCGCAAGGCGGGGGGTTTTCATTTAAAGAGCGCTGACATGCAACATATCATCATAGGTGCAGGGCCCGCTGGCGTGATAGCCGCGGAAACCCTTCGTAAAGCAGATCCCGATGCGGAAATCACCATTATCGGGGATGAGCCCGAACCGGCCTATTCGCGTATGGCGATTCCTTATTACCTGATCGATAACGTCGAGGAGTCAGGTACCTACCTGCGCGATCCGGAGAATCATTTCAAGGCGCAAAATATAGAGGTGGTGCAACAGCGGGTCGACAGCATCGACACCCAGGGCAAGAGCGTGAGCCTTGCAGACGGTAATTCGCGTGCTTACGACAAGCTCCTGATCGCCACCGGGTCGCATCCTGTCAGCCCACCGATTCCAGGGCTGGAGCTGCCACAGGTGCATTCATGCTGGACGCTCGAAGACGCGCGCAACATCATCAGGCTGGCACAGCCCGGATCCAACGCGGTGCTGATCGGTGCCGGTTTTATCGGCTGTATCATCCTCGAGGCGCTGGTTAAACGCGGCGTGAATCTTGCCGTGGTTGAAACCGGTAATCGCATGGTGCCGCGCATGCTCGATGAAAAAGCCGGAGGCCTGCTCGAGCAATGGTGCAAGAACCAGGGTATCGATGTGCATACCTCCTGCAGCGTCGATGCAATAACTGCGCTCGCGGATGACCAGGTCGAGGTCAGTCTTAGCGATGGCAGCAAGTTGTCGGCGGCGTTGGTAATTACGGCGACCGGGGTCAGGGCGAATATCGATTTACTCGCGGGTACCGATATCGAAACCGATCAGGGCGTGCTGGTGAATCGGGCCATGCAAACCAGCAATGCCGATATTTATGCCGCCGGCGACGTTGCCCAGGGTGTCGATTTTTCTACCGGTAACCAGGAAGTACAGGCGATTCAACCAACCGCTACCGACCATGGTCGTATCGCGGCGCTCAACATGGCGGGCGCGGGTGACGAACATCATGGCACCCTGAATATGAATGTGCTCGACACCGTGGGTTTGATTTCCTGTTCCTTCGGTTTATGGATGGGGGTCGATGGCGGAGAGAGTTCGGAGCTCTACAACCCCGATGAATTTCAGTACATCAACCTGCAATTCGACGGCGATCACCTGGTCGGAGCAAGCAGCGTAGGCAAGACCCAGCATGTCGGTGTCCTGCGCGGGCTGATTGAATCGAAGATTCACCTGGGCGAATGGAAGGATCGTTTGCTGCAGGATCCTACCGCCATAATGGAGGCCTATATCGCCTGTACGCAGGAACTCGGGTATGCCTGATGCAGGTAAATATCGAATTCTATGCGTCGTTGATGAAATACCTTCCGCCAGGAAAATCCCGATTCCGGCGCGAGATCAAGGTTGATGACGGATTAGTTCTCAACCAGCTGATCCAGCAGTATCATATATCTCCCGCCGAGGCGCATATCGTGCTGGTTAACGGCCATTATGTCGAGGGTGAAGACCGTGCCAGCCGGGTGCTCGTCGAAGGTGACGTGGTATCGATATGGCCGCCGGTGGCGGGTGGCTAGTTAACAGCGACGGAGCCTGATTTGCGAGAACATTTGTGAATAGTTTGCCTGGCTCTGTAAATGAACTCTGACCCCAATTTAACGACAATGGTCGAATATGAAATGGGATATGCTGCGGATGAGTTCGGCAAGGTTTTTAGCGGGCCTTTCAGTGGAGAAAAATCGGCTTATCGATGTACAAATATCGAGCGCCATCACTGGTCACTCGAGCAGCCCGGGATGGTATTTGATCTGGACATTAAAGTCGCCGAGAAACCACCGCGCAAGCTCGGACTGTTTAATCTGCCGGTGCTTGAGGTAAAATTTTCTTTCGCTGATACCGAAGCTGAATTACGCGAAATTTTTTTCCATCGCTTTCACCAGTATTTTCACAAGGGTGGCGGATGAACCAGGACCAGCAGGATCGTTACGCACGTCATATTCGCCTGTCCCAGATCGGTGAACGGGGACAACAGGCGATTCTCGATGCCAGTGCCCTGATAGTCGGCGTAGGAGGGCTCGGTTCGCCGGCGGCGATGTATCTCGCTGCTGCCGGGATCGGCAAGCTCGTACTGTGCGATTTCGATATCGTCGAAACTTCGAACCTGCAGCGCCAGATTATTCATCGCGATGCATCCGTTGGTGAGAACAAGGTTGATTCCGGAAGACAGACCGTGCTGACGTTAAACCCCGATTGCGAAGTCGATGTGATCGGCTATCAACTGGAAGGAGACGAGTTGAAACAGACGATCGAATCGGTTGATACCGTGCTCGATTGCAGCGACAACTACCCGACGCGTTTCGAAGTCAATCGTTACTGCGTGGAGACCGCGACGCCGCTGGTGACCGGTGCCGCGATCCGTCTCGAAGGCCAAATCATGAATTACCAGCCGGCTGCGGATAGCGCCTGTTACCAGTGCCTGTATTCGCATGCCTATGGCAACGAGGAATCCTGTGAACTGGAAGGCGTGCTCGGTTCGGTTGTCGGCGTCATCGGCACGATGCAGGCGGTGCAAACCCTGCTTATCCTGGCCGGCCAGGGCGAGGAAATGGTAAACCGCCTGCTGTTGTTCGATGCCCTGGCGATGCAATGGCAGTCGGTTAATCTGCCGAAGAGGCCTTCCTGTCCCATCTGCGGTGAAAACCCGGATCATAGCGACGGATAGCATTAGCGGGGCCGAGTTGTGAATGCGGGTCCACACCGCTAAACTGGCGGACAAATAAACATAATAACGAAATGGGGAGTGAGTCATGGATCAGCAGGAACTTCACATTTCGAGTATGGTGGTACATGCTCGAGCCGAGCATCTGGCGAGCGTAAAACGAAAAATAGAGCAACTGTCCGGCGCAGAGATTCATGGCGAATCCGATAATGGCAAGCTCGTCGTGGTGGTGGAAACCGTGAACCAGGGTCACATTACCGATATCATCGATACCATCAACAACCTTGAACACGTGTTAAGTACTGCACTTGTTTATCATCAAATCGAGCAACTCGATCCATCAGAGAGCGATAAATTATGAACTTGACCAGACGCGCTTTTATTAAAGCTAACGCGGCGGCTTCCGCTGCGGCGGTAGCCGGCGTTAGCTTGCCCGCCGTAGCGACCAATCTGATTGTCGATCAGGACAAAACCAAAATTTCCTGGGAAAAGGCGGCTTGCCGGTTCTGCGGTACCGGATGCTCGGTACTGGTGGGCACGCAGGCAGGTCGCGTGGTTGCCACCCAGGGTGACCCGAAGGCGCCGGTGAACAGGGGTTTGAACTGTATCAAGGGATACTTTCTTTCCAAGATTATGTACGGTCATGACCGTTTGCAAACGCCCTTGCTGCGCATGAAGGACGGCAAGTACGACAAGAACGGCGAATTCGAGCCGGTATCCTGGGATACCGCATTTGATGTGATGGCGGAGAAGTGGAAGGCCGCGCTGAAAAACAAGGGGCCAACCAGCGTCGGCATGTTCGGTTCGGGACAGTGGACGGTGATGGAGGGCTAAGCCGCATCGAAGTTGATGAAGGCCGGGTTCCGTTCCAATAATATCGATCCCAATGCACGTCACTGCATGGCTTCGGCTGTCGGCGGGTTCATGCGCAGTTTCGGCATCGACGAGCCCATGGGCTGTTACGATGATTTCGAAAATGCCGATGCCTTCGTGCTGTGGGGCTCCAATATGGCGGAAATGCATCCCATTTTATGGACCCGTTTGACCGACCATCGCCTGAGCAACCCTCACGTCAGGGTTCACGTGATGTCCACCTATTATCATCGCTCCTTTGAACTTGCCGATAATGGCATGATATTTACTCCTCAGTCCGACCTGGCAATCGCCAACTTCATTGCCAATTACATAATCCAGAACGACGCCGTCAACTGGGACTTTGTCAACAAGCACACCAATTTCAAGCGTGCGACTACCGACATCGGTTATGGCCTGCGCGACGATAATCCGTTGCAGCAAAAGGCTGCGCATCCCAATGCCGGCAAGATGCATGAGATGAGTTTCGAGGAGTATAAAGAGTCGGTTGCGCAATACAGTCTTGAAAAGACCGCTGAAATTTCAGGCGTGCCGGAAGATAAACTACTCAAGATGGCGAAAACATACGCCGATCCCGATACGAAAGTAATGTCTTTATGGACCATGGGGATGAACCAGCATACGCGTGGCGTATGGATGAACAGCCTGGTTTACAACATCCATCTGCTCACCGGAAAGATTTCGCAGCCGGGCAATTCTCCTTTTTCGCTTACCGGTCAACCGTCAGCCTGCGGCACGGCCAGGGAAGTAGGTACTTTCTCGCATCGTTTGCCGGCCGATATGGTTGTTGCCAAAAAGGAACACCGGGATATTGCCGAAAAAATCTGGAAGTTACCGGAGGGTACGATCCCGGCAAAGCCGGGTTTTCATGCGGTGCTGCAAAATCGTAAATTGAAAGACGGGGTATTGAATGCCTATTGGGTCATGTGCACCAACAATATGCAGGCGGCCCCGAACATGATGGAAGAAGGCTTGCCGGGTTATCGCAACCCGGAAAATTTTATTGTAACTTCCGATCCCTATCCCACGGTGACAGCACAGGCTTCAGACCTGATACTGCCGACCGCCATGTGGGTGGAAAAAGAGGGTGCTTACGGTAATGCCGAGCGGCGCACGCAGACCTGGTACCAGCAGGTTTCACCGCCAGGTGAATCGAAATCGGACCTGTGGCAATTGATGGAATTTTCCAGGCGCTTCAAGATGGAAGAGGTCTGGACCGAGGAGTTACTGGCCGAGATGCCTGAGTATTCCGGTAAAACACTCTACGACGTATTGTTTCGTAACGGCCAGGTTGACCGTTTTCCGCTCGAAGAGGCAAGAGAGTTGAATGATGAATCCCATGATCACGGTTTTTATGTGCAAAAAGGCCTGTTCGAGGAATATGCAACTTTCGGGCGCGGGCATGCGCACGATCTCGCCCCTTATGAACATTACCATCGGGTGCGTGGTTTGAGATGGCCCGTGGTTGATGGCAAGGAAACGCGCTGGCGATTTAAAGAAGGCTTTGATCCTTACGTAAAAGCGGGCGCAGGGTTCGAGTTTTATGGTCACAAGGACGGCAGGGCCAATATCATTTTCGCTCCTTTCGAAGCGGCGCCGGAAGTACCCGATGGCGAGTATGATTTGTGGCTATGCACGGGCCGGGTGCTCGAGCATTGGCATTCCGGGTCGATGACACAGCGCGTACCCGAACTGTATCGAGCCGTTCCGGACGCGGTGTGTTACATACACCCGGATGATGCCGAGGCGCGCGGTTTACGACGCGCAGACGAGGTTTTGATTCAGTCAAGGCGTGGAGAGGTTCGCTGCAGGGTCGAGACGCGAGGTCGCAACAGGCCGCCGCAGGGGTTAGTGTTTGTGCCCTGGTTCGACGCCCGTACGCTGATCAACAAGGTCACGCTGGATGCGACAGATCCGCTATCGAAGCAGACAGATTTCAAGAAGTGCGCGATTAAGATAATCAGGGCGTGATCGCCATGAAGACATTAGTGGAGAAGCCTATGCAGAAATTGATCGCGATACTACTGTTGACTGGCGTGATCGCTATGGCGCATGCCCAGGATAACGGTGGCCTGGCTGACGACGCGGAAGCGGGTGGCACCAGCAACGGAGGCCAGGCTTCCCTGCGTGGCCTGACGCAACTTGACGTAACCAAAAAGGCAGACCCGTTCAAGCGCATACCCAAGGATCGCAGTCCCTATGTTAGCGACTATGTCTACCAGCCGCCGTTAATTCCACATCGCATCCGCGGTTACGAAATATCCACCAATGCGAACAAGTGCCTGTCCTGTCATAGTTTCAAAAATGCCAGGGATGCCGGTGCCACCAAAATCAGCGTAACCCACTACGGTACTCGCGAAGGCCAGGTTTTGTCGGATGTGTCGCCACGGCGTTATTTCTGTTTACAGTGCCATGTTACGCAGTCAGATGCCGCGGTACTGGTCGAAAATGATTTCAAGCGCGTTGATTCGCTGCGTTAGTCAATGCCGGTCAAGAGAAGCTAAATGAAGCGGTTGATCAAATTATTCTGGAAACGACTTTCATCGCCAAGCAGGGCAGCTGCGGGCCTGCTGCTGGGCCTCGGATTTACCGGCGGTATTCTGTTCTGGGGTGCTTTCAACACCGGTATGGAAGCCACCAATACCGAGGCATTTTGTTCCGCTTGTCACGCACCGATCGTGGCAGAGGTGCGCGAAACCATTCACTACTCGAATCGATCGGGAGTGAGGGCGATTTGTTCCGACTGCCATGTTCCACATCCATGGACCGATAAAATCGTGCGCAAGGTGCAGGCCAGTAAAGAGCTGGTTGCCTATGCCATGGGTACCATTAATACCACGGAAAAGTTTCGCCAGAGAAGAGGCTATCTCGCCAACCGCGAGTGGCAGCGCATGAAGGAAAACGATTCGCAGGAATGTCGGAATTGCCATAATTTCGACTACATGGATTTTTCAGAGCAGGGACAACGCAGCGTTGTGCAACACTCCACCGCGCTGGCATCCGGTGAAAAAACCTGTGTGGATTGTCATAAGGGCATTTCACATCGACTACCTGACATGCACGGTGTAGAAGGATGGTAATAACCCGGGAGACTGGACTATGAGCACCCTGGAAAGTATTTTCTGGCATATCGTCGGGTATGCGGCGATGCCGGCGATATTTGTTTTTGGTTTTATAGCCGTAGCCGCGGGCGCCTTGTGGATTTTATCGCTGGGACCCGACAGGGACGCCTAGTACCGACCCGTTGAAAGTTTTTTACATTATTCCGCCGGAGTCTCTCTGCCGGATAAGGTTTTTTAGCCGCATCATTCTGAAAAATAAACTGAATCGCAGTTGTAACCGTATAGAGTTCGACGACTTGAGAATTTTACTACTGCGCAATCGGTCCCGGCCGATCATCAATACTATTCGACGATACAGATAAATGGATTCAGTGACGCAATTGGTGCTGGGTGCTGCGGTAGGCGAGGCGGTACTCGGTAGAAAGGCAGGCAACAAGGCGGTGTTGTGGGGGCAATCGCTGGAACCTTGCCGGATCTGGATGTATTCATTCCCTTAGGGGACGCGGTAAAAGACTTCACCTATCATCGCTCCGCCAGTCATTCACTGTTCGTGCTGGCAATACTGACGCCGCTAATGGTCTGGCTGATAAATAAAATCCATCCGGCCTCGCGCGAACATAAAGGCCGCTGGATGCTGATGATTTACCTGGTGTTTGTCACCCACGTGTTGCTCGACTGTTTCACCGCCTACGGTACGCAGATATTCTGGCCGGTATCGACGATGCCTGTCTCGTGGTCGACGATTATTATAATCGATCCACTGTACACCCTGCCGTTGCTTATCGGTGTCATAGCCGCGCTGGTCATGACGAGGGAGACCAGCAGGGGACACCTGCTAAACCGTTTCGGTTTGACCGTCAGTACCCTCTACCTTGCCTGGACGGTCTTCGCCAAGGTCATTGTCGAACAACAGGTTATAGATGAACTGGCAGCCCAGAAAATCGATTACCAGAAAATATTCACCGTTCCGGCACCGTTTAATTCGTTGCTCTGGCGCGCCGTGGTAATCGACGATACGGGATATTACGAAGCTTATTACTCTGTTTTTGACGGGGATGGGCAGATCCGTTTCCGGCACTACGTTAGTAATGATGAACTGCTGAATGGAATCGAAGATTACTGGCCGGTGCAACGGCTGCAGTGGTTTAGCAAGGGATTTTATGCGGTTTCTCTGCGTCAGAAGGACATTGTCATTAGCGATCTGCGTATGGGTGTCGAGCCCGACTATGCTTTTCAATTCAAGGTGGGTGAACTCAGTAATCCTCATGCCAAACCAGCGGTGCCGCAACGGATTCCCGCCGTCAGGGACCTGAGCATTCTGCGGCCGATGTGGCAGCGTATCTGGAATCAGTCAGTATTACTCGAGCCCGGGGTGTAGCGGACAATCGCATAGCTGTACAACCTGCGACGCCAGTTGAAATGAGGTTAAACGCGATATGCGATGGTTTTTTGATACAAACCCCCGAAAAAAGTCTGTTTTTGCCAACGGTAGTTTTCCGGAGAGGTCGCGAAATCGGCTATCTGATGCCGCCAGAGGCTTTCCGCGAAGGGCTCCAGACGTTTGAACAGCAACCGCATGAGTCCGCGCAGCGGATGCCATTTGACAGGTTGGTGGTAGTCGACGAACACTACTTTGCCACCCCGGTCGATACGTCGCAACAGTGCGTCGACGACCGATCTTTTCAGGTCATCCGGAATTTCGTGCAGCAGGAAGAAGCAGCTAACCACGTCGTACATTGCTTCACCGGGGTCGGTAGCGTTGGCGATTCTAACCTGCGCCTGTGGAAAATCGCGTAACTTCTTGCCGCATAGTGCAGCCTGCAGTGGCACCAGGTCGATGACCTCGAGATAGCCCGAGGGCCCAGGCTGACGAGCCATTTCGGGTATCAATCTGCCATACACGTGTGCCACCTGTAACACGCGTTGGCCGGCGGTGATTTCACTGATGAGTGAGCGCCGCAAGCGAGTATTATTACCGAGCAATATAAGGCTGACTATCGCGTCGTGATCGAGTAAACGGGCGTTAGTGGAATCGAGGTAGGCCCAGTAATAGACCTCGCGCAGGTAAGCCGGGATGACCGGGTTTGCGGGATCCTCCGGCAGGGAAGATCGATGGGTGGATGCTGTATCTCGCAAACCGGAGTCAGCGACTACATGATGGTTAGCGGGTAGTTTCATTTTATGTCCTTGCCGACCTGTCAGGTCAGCGATTTATTATTGCTTACTGTGGTTATGCAAAAAGCGCTTCCGACCCGTCAAAAAGCTCGCTCCCGGCTATGCCGTGAGATAGAAATCCTCATATATATACCTGGAAATCGCCTCGACATCGTTGATATCGAGCACCGGGATCGCCGTGTCCGCGGGAAGCGCTGCATCACAGGCGATTGCGATTATCGAATCGTCCTGCTGATGCAGGTAAGGCGTTCTCATTGCCTGGCGGTGCAGCTCTATTTTGGGAAAGCGAATATCCTTGTAACCCTCGACCAGCACTATGTCCACGCGCTCCGTATCCAGCGTCGAAACGATTTTCTGCAGGCTGGGCTCTTCCGAGGGGTGGTTGAATTCCGTCATCAACACCATTCGGGTGGTAGTGCAGATCACGGTTTGTTCGGCACCTGCTTTACGCAATTCGTAAGAGTCCTTGCCGGGGAAATCGAGATCGAAGTCGTGATGGGCGTGCTTGATCACGGAAATACGCAGGCCACGGGCTTTGAGCGACGGTATCAGCTGGCGCAGTAACGTGGTTTTGCCGGTGCCACTATAGGCACTGAATCCAAGAATCGGTACCGAGCTGGTCACGGCTGCACCTGCATCGATTGCTGGTCGGAAGGGGTGTTGATGTTGCGAAACATATCGGCACAATCGGAAAAATCGGTTTTTACGAAGTCATGCATGGCATACCAGCGGTCGATCTTGCGATCACCGGAATCCAGGAATGCGTTGAGGCTGGTGAGCAGGTCAACCTTGATCAGCGCATGCACCGGCTGCAATCGCTCGCCGTCATCGGCCACGCAAATGGCGGCCCCGCTGCGCTGCTGGCTGGTGATGAATCTGGCCACGTAATCTGACGCTAGTGACGGCCCGTCGCAGGGCAGGGTGAGGATGAAATCGGTATCGACTGTGTCCATCGCGCAGGCGAAACCGGCCAACGGGCCCTGGTAATCATCGAGCTGGTCGCTGACCACCGGATAGCCGAAGGCCTGGTAAAGTTTACGGTTACGATTAGCGTTTATCAGGATGGTGCTGACTTGCTCTGACAACCGGTCGATCAATATTCCGACCAGCGCTCTGCCATTGATTTCGATGAGTCCCTTGTCCTGGCCGCCCATACGTCGGCCCCGGCCGCCGGCGAGAATGACCGCGGTTATATCGCTAGCGCTGATACTCATCGTTGTTTGGACTGGCGTACCGTATCCAGTTCGACGACTTCCGAAGCCCCGATGTCGTCACTATGAATTTGATGATCCCTCAACTGCAGCCTGCTGGTGGCGAGTTCACCGAATACCTCGGGGTCGTGGCTGACGATAACAATTGCGGTACCGCTATCGCGAAACTCCTGCAGCATTTGCATGGTGCGTTCGCGACTTTCGCTGTCGAGGTTTGCGGTGGGTTCATCGAGCAGCAGAATCTGCGGGTCGCGCAGACGCGCCCGGGTCAGGGCGACGCGTTGTTTTTGTCCGCCCGAAAGGGATGCCGCCGACTGGGATTCAAGACCATCGAGCGCAGCCCATTGAATGGCCTTGCTGACACTGGATTCGCTATCGACCAGTGCGGGGTTGAGTCGTGCGGCGTATTCGACATTGCGTCGCAGGCTGCCGGCGAGCATATAGGGCTGCTGATGCAGGTACATGACTGTTTTGAGCAGTCGCTTTCGCGTTCTGTGCCACGGTTCCACCGCGGCGTCATCGAGACTGACATCGCAGTGGTCTGGTTTTTCGAGTCCGGCGATGATGCGCAGTAAAGTCGTTTTACCGGCACCATTTTTGCCGGTTATGAGAATGCATTCGTGACTCGCAATGCTGAGCGCAGTCTGCTCGAGGACCCGCTTGCTGCCAAAGCGTTTGTTGATATCACGAAAGCCGATACGGAAATTTTCTATCATGGGTCGATACTGCCTTTTCCCTGCACGTACTGCAACAGGGCATTGAGCAGAAAGGCCAGAAACAACAACACCATGCCTAGTGCAATGCCCTCCGCGAAAGCGCCCTTGCTGGTCTCAAGAGCGATCGCGGTAGGGATGTTGCGCGTGTAATGCGCGATATTGCCGCCAAGCATCATCGATGCTCCCACCTCTGAAATGATGCGCCCGTAGCCGGCCAGCAACGCCGCCAGCAAACCGAAGCGGATTTCATAGAGCACGGTGAAAAATGCCTGTACCCGGTTTGCCCCGAGGGTGCGCGCGGTTTCCCAGGCGGCGCGGTCGGTTGCCTGTAACGATACATGCGCCATGCAAACCAGGACCGGCATGCATAATAGAAATTGCCCCAGGCCCATCGCGGTCTGGGTGAACAATAGCTTGAAATCACCCAACGGCCCCTGGCGCGACAGGATGATGAACAGCGTCAGGCCGATGACGACAGCCGGGATCGATAAAAAGGTATTGAACAGTGAAATCAGGAAACGGCGCCCGATAAAATGACCGTAAGCGAGGCAGAATGCGATGATCAGTGCCGGTGGAACCGCGGCCAGGATGGCCAGCGTCGATACGCGGAACGAGATGCCGACAATTTCCCATATCTCGCTATTACCGCTGAACAGCAGGCGAAAAGCCTCGGCGGTGCTGGCGATTAAAACGTCCACGGCTAGTTGCTGTCGACCGCTGACGGGACGAACAGTTGTTGGCCCTTTATTTTGAACTCGCCAATCATTTTCTGCGCCTCTGGCGCGGTCATCCATTTGATCAGTTTGCTGGAGCCGGTGTAATTCACATCCGGGTGCCGGGCGGGATTGACCGCGATTATCCTGTAAGGATTGAACAAGGGCGGATCATCTTCGAACAACAGCTGGATGTCCAGCTTCGATTGATAGGCGAGCCATGTGCCGCGATCGGTCATGGTATAACCATCAACTTCGTTGGCAATCTGAAGGGTTTTGCCCATTCCCTGTCCGACTTCGCGATACCAGCCTCCAGCCGGGGTCTTGCCGGCGCTTTGCCACAGGATAAGTTCACGTTTGTGCGTTCCGGAATCGTCGCCGCGCGAGATGAACGGTTGCTTACTGTCATAAATGCTTTGCAGCACCTCGGCCACGGAATCTTTGCTGGCGGCTCCGGCCGGGTCTGATTTGGGACCGACGATAATAAAGTCGTTGTACATCACGTCGGCCCTGTCGACCCCGTATCCAGCCTCGACGAACGCATCCTCGGCGGCGCGTGCATGTACCAGCACGATATCGACATCACCTTCCCGGCCGAGTCGCAGTGCCTTGCCTGTGCCCACCGCGATGGTGTGAATTTCGACTCCGGTTTCACTGGTGAACCGGGGTAGCAGAGCGTCCAGTAAACCCGAATTCGCCGTGCTGGTGGTGGTGGCGAGTCGCAACGGTGAGTCGCTCGCCGATGCCTGGCCGGCAATTAAAAAGGCAGCGATCAAGACAGAAAAGTAACGCGGCAACATGAAAAAAAACTCGATAGTAAAACGGGAATCGAAGTGTACCAATCCAGCCTGTATCGCGTCGAATACTGATTGGGGTGTTGCGTCAAAACAGGTAAACTAATTGGTTAATATTAATTACAGGCAGGTCAATAGAATGGACGAAGAAGCGCTCAACATGTCAATAAGAAAATTCCTTAAAAAGGTTGGTATCACTTCGCAACGCGAAATAGAAAGAGCTATCGATCTGGCCAATAACGAGGGGTGACTCGATGGCAACCCGGTCAGGGTCAAGATTACCCTCGAGTGTGATCTGATCGATGACGCGTTATCGATTGAAGACGAAATCAGGTATTGACGGCAGGCAGCTATGAGTCAGGACCGGGAATTTATTCCACTCAATATTGCAGTTTTGACGATTTCGGATTCGCGCACCGAAAACGACGATAAATCCGGGGCATTGCTGGTCAGATTCCTCACCGAGGCTGGCCATCGACTCGCCGAAAAATCGATAGTGCCTGATGACAAGTACCGTATCCGTGAAGTGATTTCACGCTGGATCGCCGATGAATCCCTGCAGGTGGTGCTAACCACCGGTGGTACCGGGGTCACCGGTCGCGACGGTACACCCGAGGCGGTCGCGCCGTTACTCGATAAAATTATCGATGGTTTCGGCGAGACCTTCCGCAGCCTGTCCTACCAGACTATCGGTACTTCGACCCTGCAGTCGCGCGCTATTGCCGGTGTCGCCAACGGCACCTACCTGTTCTGCCTGCCGGGTTCCTCGGGCGCGTGTAAAGACGCCTGGACGCAGTTGATCAGCACTCAGCTCGACTATCGTACCCGGCCCTGCAACCTGGTCGAATTGATGCCGAGATTGCGCGAAAAATAGATTTCAGGTTTTGTGCGTGATTGGTAAATCGGCCCGGGCGTCGCTTTTACGTTGCGGGCGCGGGGGTGGCATTGCATCGAATTCGATTAACTCGCCGCCGTGATAAACCAGAAAATGACGGCCTTTGGCCCGTGCGATCAAGGTCACGCCAACCTTTTTTGCGATCTCGAGGCCCATCGCGGTAATTCCCGAGCGTGACAGCAGCACCGGGATTTCCATCAGCGCGACCTTGATCACCATTTCGGAGGTCAGGCGTCCGGTAGTGTAGAAAAGCTTGCCCTTGCCTGCGGTATCGTTGAGCCACATATGCCCGGCAATGGCATCGACCGCATTGTGTCGACCCACGTCTTCGATGAACTGTTCGATGCCGTTATCTTCGCTGCATAATGCACAGCCGTGCACGGCGCCTGCGTTTTTATAGATTTCATTGTATTCATTGAGAGTATTCAGCAGGGCGTAAATCGACGACTGCTTCAGGCGGGGTTGTTGCAGCGAAATCTGGTCGATGTTTTCCATCAGGTCACCGAACACCGTGCCCTGTCCACAGCCGGTAGTAACGGTTTTGCGGCCCAGTTTCTGCTCGAGGTTTTCGATGCCGTCACGTGTCGTGATGGCGACCGCTTCAGACTCCCAGTCGACCTGTATTGCCTTGATGGCTTCGATATCGTCGATCATGCGCTGATTGCGCAGCCAGCCGAGAATTAACAGCTCCGGGTGGTTGCCGAGCGTCATCAGGGTAACGATTTCGCGCTTGTCGAGGTATATGGTCAGTGCGCGCTCAACCGCAATTGCTCCTTCCACCGGCTCGTTGAACTCGTTGCAGGCGACCACGCTGGCGGTGGCCTTGAGGCCTGCATTGGTCAGCTCGGGTAGACGACGGGCAGCCCCTGCTTCCGGCGAGGAGGCCATATCAACCTCCGGTGAGGTTCATATGGCGCAGCAGGACTTCCTGGGATTTGAGATTGAAATCATGCCCCCTGGGCTTGATTTGCATCGAGTCGATGATTGCCTGCTCGAGCACTTCCGGCTGTCCCGGGTTGGCGCGAACGACATGACGTAAATCCATCGAATGTTCCTGCCCTAGGCATAGCAACAGCCGTCCTTCTGCGGTCAGGCGCACGCGGTTGCAGGATTCGCAGAAATTGTGGCTATGCGGAGAAATAAATCCGACGCGGGTATTTTCATGCTCGGTTAGCTGGTAATAGCGCGTCGGCCCCGCGGTTTTCATCGTGGTTGGAACCATTTCGAAATGTGGCGCCAGGTCCTCGAGAATCTGGTCGCTGGAGTAGTAGGAAGTTGCACGATCATGATGATCGTTCTGGCCGAGTGGCATCTCTTCGATGAAGCTGATATCGATACCGCGGTCGATACAGTAATTGACCAGGTCGAGAATTTCATCGTGATTGTGATTTTTCAGCACCACCGCATTGAGCTTGATCTGCTGGAAATCGCAGGCAATGGCCGCATCGATACCGTCCAGGGTTTTCTGCAGGTCCCCAATCCGGGTCATGTCGCGAAAGCGTTCGCTGCGCAGGGTATCCAGGCTGACGTTGATGCGAGTTACCCCGGCGTCTTTCAGCGGTCGGGCAAATTTCTTCAGCTGCGTCGCGTTGGTCGTCAGCGTCAGGTCTCGCAGCGCCTCGATTTCACCGAGGTTGTTGAACAATTGCATGATATTGCGGCGCACCAGCGGTTCACCACCGGTTATGCGGATCTTGTCGACGCCGAGCTTGATAAACGCTCGTGCCACGCTTTCCATTTCTTCCAGGGTCAGTAATTGCGTGCGCGGGACGAACTGCATCTTTTCGGGCATGCAGTAGACACAGCGCAAATCGCAGCGGTCGGTTACCGACAGGCGAATGTAGCTGACAGTGCGACCGAAACGGTCGATGAGCTGGTTTGATGAGTTTATCGCTGACATAGGACGAGCTATTCTAGCAACGATTAATCGATTTAGAAACGCTAGAATCGTTAAGGTCTTTCATCGCTGAACCGGGCTCGGGATTTGTTTGTGCTATTGTTTTAATGATCTGTGCAGGGATCTAAACAATATCAAGCGGGAATTGACAGGTGAAAACATCCAGCATCGAAATTAAACCGGGTACCCGCGAAGACGCCGGTGAAATCAAGGCTTTAATCTACCAGAGCGTGCATGAACTAATGGATTTCATGTTCCAGTCCCGGCTGAATGCAGAACAGGTACTGGAGAAACTGCTGCAACGTCCCAACGGACAGTTTGGTTACCGTTATGTCGAGGTGATGAAGGATGGAAAGGATACCGTCGGGATGGTGCTGGGCTACAGTCGCAAACAATTTTTACAGGCCGAATTGCCCGGTGCCTTGAACATGCTCCGTGCCACACCTTTTTCGCGGTGGCCGTTTTTGATCGGAACCGTGAGCAGGGCTTTAGCCAACTATGTACCTCCCCCTGCAGACGATGCTTATTATATAAACAATATTGCCGTCAATGCGGCGACGCGTGGTCAGGGCTATGGCACCAGATTACTGGCGCATGTTGTGGACGAAGCGCGAAGCCAGGGATATCGAAGCCTGGAACTCGACGTCACGCATCTGAATGACGGGGCTATCCGGTTTTACCAACGTAACGGCTTCGCGATAGTTTCCGAGTCCGGGTCGGCCGAGCTGTTTGATCGTTATCAGCTGCCGGTCCTGAAACGCATGCGCCTGCTCCTGGCTGATGAATCTGAAATGAGTCTGGACAATAGCGGCCTGCCGACAAGTACCACTGTGGTCAAAGACGTAACCGGACTTTACCCGGTGCAAGTCGATGAAGTGTATGCCCCGGGCACGATCGAGCAGCTTCAGCAAATGCTGCAAAGCACTGACAAGCCTGTCTCGATCGGTGGCGGCCGATTTAGCATGGGCGGGCAGACTGCCTTGCCCGGCACTATGCATATCGATATGCGTGGCCTCGATCGGGTTATCGATTTTAACCCCGAAAAGAGGACTATTCGCGTCCAGGCAGGTATTCGCTGGAAGCAGATCCAGGATCGGATTAACGATTACGGCCTCGCGATCAAAATCATGCAGACCTATTCCAATTTTACCGTGGGTGGTTCGTTGAGTGTCAATTGCCACGGACGTTACGTCGGGCTCGGTCCGGTCATCCTTGCGGTCAGGTCGATCGACCTGATCCTGCCCGACGGTAAATTAGTCAGGGCTTCGCCGCGAAGGAACAAACAAATGTTCTATGCGGCCATCGGTGGCTATGGCGCGATAGGCATTATCGTCGCCGCTGAGCTGGATCTGGCTGAAAACAGGCGCATCGAAAGGATTCGTCAAAAGCTGCCGATCGAACAGTACCAGCGATACTTTGCCGAAAATGTGCGCGACGACGCCGCCGCGGTATTCCACAACGCCGATATGATTCCGCCAACATTTTCAAAAGTAAGTGCGGTGACCTGGCAGGAGACCGATAAGCCGGTTAACCGGGCGGCAGGTGGCTCCGGTAAAAAATTGTTCCTGCTTGAAAAATACATGCTTTGGGCCATCACCGAGATGCCCGGTGGGCATTTTCGGCGCGAGTACATATACGAGCCACTGCTATACCTGCGTAACAAGGTGATTATGCGTAACCAGGAGGCCGACTACGATGTAGCCGAGCTGGAACCGGTATCGAGGGACCGCAAAACCTACGTCCTGCAGGAATATTTCGTAGCCCCAGACAGGCTGCTGGAATTTACCACTGCGATGACGGAAATACTTACCCGTCATGGCGTAACGCTGGTGAATATTTCTATTCGACACGCGCGCCAGGATCCGGGATCATTGCTCGCCTGGGCCAGGCAGGAAGTGTTTGCGTTCGTGCTTTACTACAAGCAGGGCACGGCAGGTTACGAACGGGAGAGGGTCGCGGTATGGACCCGTGAGCTGATAGACGCGGTGATTTCGCTCGAGGGGGCGTACTATCTGCCCTATCAACCGCATGCTCGATATGACCAGTTTCATGCTGCCTATCCTGGCGCGCAACAGCTGTTCAAACTGAAAGGCAAGCTGGACCCCGACTACAGGTTTCGCAATATTCTGTGGCAAAAATACTATCGAGCCTCATCCGATCCGACCTTGTTTACAGACTCTGTTGCGGCAAGGTCTGAATTTTGCCGGGTGTACGGTAAGATCACCAGCAGGGATCAGTTCTATCGTTTTTTACAGGTAATTTATCATCTTTACCCGGAAGACCGGTTTCATCAGCTTATCATCGAGGCCTGCGACAGATATCAGCAGGACGCCGATATTTATCGCTTACTGGCGAAAGAAATTCCAGGTATTAAAACTCCTCTGTCGGAGCTTACCTATGCGCTGCCTGCATTGGCCAGGCAAAAATCCGAGATGCAGCGTCAAACCGTGAAAATCCTGAACAACTCCGGACCGATCGATGGATATCTCGAACTGGGTTCGATGGGGCGCTACGTAAAGAAACTGCAAAAATCACTCGGGATTAAGGGCAAGGTGTACCTAAGCAACGAAACATCTCCCGACAACTCATTACCCGAGATTATGGAACGCGGCGGCTTACGCGAAGCCGGTCAGTTTTTCCCGCTCAATGACTACGATCCGATTCCTCAATCTGAAGTCGCTGACGCAAGTCTCGACCTGGTGACCTGTTATATAGGGCTACATCATTGCCCACGCGACAAACTGGCTGCCTACCTGGCATCGATCCACCGGGTGTTGCGACCGTCAGGGCGATTCGTGTTGCGAGACCATGATGCCGGCAGTGATGAAATGCGCGTATTTTGTTCGCTGGTGCATACCGTGTTCAATGCGGGGCTTGGCGTCAGCTGGGAAGAGGATCGTCGCGAACTGAGGCTTTTTGAGGGGGTGGAATTCTGGGTCGACAAGGTATGCGAATCGGGATTTACGGATTCGCAGCAACGGCTGCTGCAGGCGAATGATCCTTCACAAAATACCTTGATGTGCTTCACCAGGCAATAGCCACTCGAACGACTCCTGGTCTGGTCCAGTAAATTAGATTTGCTGGCACTAGCCTGTTTGACGGCGCTCGATTACTTTTGCGCTTTATTCATTAATTGAAGGTTGCGGTTATGTTGATAGGTGTTCCCAAGGAGATAAAAAATCACGAGTATCGTGTCGGCATGGCGCCTGCGAGTGTGCGTGAAGCGATCAAGCACGGCCATGAGGTTATGGTTGAAACCAACGCCGGGGAGGGCATCGGTGTCAGCGATGCCGAGTATGCCAGGATTGGCGCTCAGGTCATTGATTCCGCGGAGGAGATATTCGCTAGCGCGGAAATGGTGGTCAAGGTCAAAGAGCCGCAGGCAGGCGAGCGCGCCATGCTGCGTGAAGATCAGGTCCTGTTCACCTATTTGCATCTCGCACCTGACCCGGAACAGACCAAAGACCTGGTCGCCAGTGGTGCCGTCTGCATAGCCTATGAAACGGTCACTTCGCCGTATGGCGGTCTGCCGCTGCTGGCGCCGATGTCGAAGGTGGCCGGTCGCATGGCAATTCAGGCCGGTGCTTATTGCCTCGAACACCCGCACGGTGGTCTTGGTATGTTGCTCGGTGGCGTGCCCGGAGTTGATCCGGCCAAGGTGGTCATTCTGGGCGCCGGGGTGGTAGGTACACACGCCACGCATATTGCAGTTGGTATGGGTGCCGATGTCTGGGTAGTCGATCGTAGCCCCGAGGCAATCGAGAACCACTGGCGACAGTTCGGCCGCAGCACCAACTCGGTATTTTCCACCCATGATGCACTCGAGCGTCACGTGGTAGAGGCCGACCTGGTCATCGGCGGGGTGTTGATTCCCGGCGCGGAGGCCCCCAAGCTGGTTACGGCTCAAATGGTCAAGGACATGAAACCCGGTGCGGTTATTGTAGACGTCGCAATCGATCAGGGCGGCTGTTGCGAAACCTCGCGCGCGACTACGCATGCCGAACCGACCTACATCGTCGACGATGTGGTGCACTACTGTGTCGCCAACATGCCCGGTGGAGTGCCGCGCACTTCGACTTACGCACTGAATAATGTGACCCTGCCGCACATAATCGAACTGGCCGGCAAGGGCTACCGGCAGGCACTTAAGGATAATCGCTGGCTACGCGATGGCTTGAACGTGCATCAGGGCAAGATAACCCAGCGCGAAGTTGCGCATGATCTCGGCTACGATTATCACGACCCGGAGAGCGTCATTTAAATGCCCTCGTTTCGCGCAGCCTGTATCCAGAATACCGCTACTCGAGATATCGAGGCCAATGTCGAATGGGTATGCGAGCGCATCGACGAGGCCGCGGCAGCCGGTGCGGAGTTTATTGCGTTGCCCGAAACGGTTGGGCTGATTGAGCCGGTCAACGAGCAGATTCCGGCAGCGACATTTGCTGAAGCCGATGACATCGGCCTGGCCGCGTTCCGCGAACGGGCACGTGCGCACGGCGTTACCATTCTGGTCGGATCGCAGTTGATTCTCGAGCACGGAAAAATTTTTAATCGCTGTTTTTTAATCGATCCGTCGGGTGATATTCGAGCGCGTTACGACAAGTTACATATGTTCGATATCGAGCTCAGAAACGGCGAGGCTTATCGAGAATCGGACGCCATCCAGCCGGGTGACAGGGCCGTGGTGGTTGAAACTGCGTTTGGCAGGCTCGGGCTGTCTATTTGTTACGATCTCCGCTTCGGCGCGCTTTACCGGGCGCTGGCGCAGGCAGGCGCGCAGTTCATCACTATTCCCGCGGCGTTTACCCAGACCACCGGGCAGGCGCACTGGCACACGCTGGTGCGTGCCCGGGCGATCGAAACCGGCGCCTTTATCATCGCGCCGAATCAATGCGGACATCACGCGGACAAGCGCTATTCTTACGGGCACTCGCTGATTATCGATCCCTGGGGAGAGGTTCTCGCCGATGGTGGCGCCGAACCCGGGATCATTTACGCCGACATCGACCCTGATCGCGTGCAGCAGGCGCGTGATCGAATCCCCGCATTGAAAAACGAGCGCAGTTTTACCCTCGAGCAGCAGTAACCCACTTAGATTTGCGCCAACCCCTCCGCTAATCGAGCGATCCTGACGCCCCCAGGTCATCACCGCTACTTAGTAAGTCATCCCGATACGTCGGACCGCCGCGCAAGCGCACTGCTGTCCGGAATAAAAAATGACCGCAAATTCTCTGGCGTTCTAAGGCCACCTCGGGGGTAAATCCGCAAAAGGCGCTCCCAAACGGCAAAAAACGCCGTTTGTCACATCCCTGTGACCGCTTGGAGCGCGGCGTCCCTGCCGCGCTACACTTTTGCGGATTTACCCCCGAGGTAGCCACCCACTATCAGGGCAAACCGGTCGTCCCCAGCCAGGGTAAAACCGGTTGAACCGGAAAGGCAAGCAATAAACCCTGCAATTTACGTGGTTGCGCGATACCGGGTTGGCTGTGATATAACTGCCTTTTGGCTTCCCGCTGCCCCCGACAGGAGCTTATGGAAAAAATCGACCTGGAAGACTTCGATCAACAGCTTCCTGATCATCTCAATCTGGCGGTTGTGATGGAAAAACAGCCCTCCACGCACCCCTGGGCGGATTTCCGTTACGACGCGCTGGGTGTAGTTGTGCGCGAGGCAGATGAAGCGCGATCGGTAACGCGGATTTACCAGGACGGTGAAGTTGAGCATTTTCTGGTCACGGGATTAAGCCTGCAGCTTCACCTCGACGAATGTGAAAGCTACTACCATAACCTGATGTCGCCTGAGCCGGGGTGTTTTATCGTCGCCAGTCAACCCGATTCCAGCGATGAAATGCCGGTGCCCTACCTGGTGTCACTGAGTTTTGACGAAGTGCATGCCTATCTCGAGGGAGACGAGCAAATTTACTCGGTTGGGATCCCGGCGGAACTCTACCAGTGGGCGGAAGCTTATGTACTTACCCATTATGTTGCGATCAAGAAAACCAAGCGCAAACTCAAAAACTGGCGTGGAACCGAACGACCCGCAACCATTGACGAGGAAAAGTCGCAGTGACCCGAGATAGCAGGGAATCGGTGTTGTCGCGCTGGTCGCGCCGCAAAATGGAGGCGGACCAGTTGGGGGCAGCGATCGAAGAATGGATGCCGTCGGACAGGGGGGACGCCGTGACCTTGCCGGTCGCAGAAGAAGTCGACGCTGTGGAAAAACCGGTGTTGACCGATGCTGATATGCCGGATATAGAATCGCTCGATGAAGATTCCGACTTCAGTGGTTTCATGTCCTCGGGTGTGAGCGATGAGTTGCGCAACCTGGCCTTGCGCAAGCTGTTCAAAGCCCCGCTGTTTAATATTCGCGACGGGCTCGACGAGTATGACGAGGACTACACCAGTTTCGAAAAGTTGGGCGATATCGTTACCTGCGACATGAAGCATCATATCGATATGCAGGAACAAAAATTGCGCGAGGCTTTGGCGGACGAGGCCGAAATTGCGCAACACGACGACATCGAGGAAATCGAGGATGACGAGGTGGAAGCGATGGCAGCCAGCGGAGAAGAAGTCGAAGCGGAATCGGACGAGCAGCCCGAAACCCTGGCGCAAGTAGAGCAGGAACCCAAAACCAGGCAAGAATCAGTCGATGACTAACAAACAGGCCCAACAACAGGCCCTGGCGCTGCGTGACAGCTTCGAGTTCGAACCCACCAGCCTGGTAACCTATCAATCCGCAGGCAAGGTGATTGCAATCGGCGATGATGATGCTTTGACACGCTACACCGAATTGCCCGCGACGCTCGGCCTGGAGTCGATTTCTTCGACCGGCAAAAACCTGCAGATAGATGGTTACCTGGGGGCATATGTGGTCCAGGTGACCGATCAGCATGGCCATTCGAGCACCCACAAGGGGGATTCGATACTCGACCTGCATGAAGCCGCGCGATTGTCGCGCGAAATGCTACCGCCCGGGTATTTCCACGTTGCGGCGAAGGACTGGGATCCGGCCGCCCTGGCAGAAGAACTCGAGGGTTTGCAGGGTGAGTTTCAAAAACCGAGGTACTTCGACTACGATCCGTCGATATGTGCGCATGCGGTAAATGGCAAGACTGCCTGCCGGCAATGTATAGACACCTGTCCCGCCGAAGCGATTCACAGCATTGGCGAAAGTATCGAGGTCAATCCCTACCTGTGCCAGGGTGGCGGCAGCTGTACCACGGTATGCCCGTCCGGCGCCATTCGCTATCTTTATCCGAACCTGCGCGATAATGGTAAGCGCGTGCGCGATACCCTGAGGGAGTATCTGCAGCAGGGTGGCGAAAATCCCATTCTGCTATTCCATAGTCAGCATTACACCGTGGACGCCTACATACAGGCTTATGACAATGTGCTGTCGCTCGGCGTTGAGGAACTGGCCAGTGTCGGTATGGATTTATGCCTGTCGGCGCTAGCCTATGGCGCCACGCAGGTTGTGCTGCATGTCGATGAACAGGTTCCAAGAAGTGCCAGCAGTAATCTCGAGAGGCAGGTGGACTGGATTCAGCAGATCCTTATCGGTTTAGGTCTCGATCGATCCTGTGTCAGCCTGTGTGGGCATGACGCGGCGTTACCTGAAATCGATATCCATCCCCAAATTGAAGCCTCGGTGCTGGATATGCCGCTGGCCAAGCGCAATGCTATTTATCAGGCGCTCGATCACCTGGTGGCAAACTTGAAGCCGCAGGCAGACAGCGTCGAACTACCGGCGTCCGCACCTTTTGGCGAAGCGGTTATCGAAGCCGCCAAATGCACCCTGTGCATGGCCTGTGTCGGTTCCTGTCCCGGCAGGGCCCTGCAGGATGGTTCAAATCGGGCAATCCCTGAAGTCTTCTTCATCGAAAGCAACTGTTTGCAATGCGGCGCCTGTGTGCAGACCTGCCCGGAGGATGCGATTACGTTAAAACCGCGCCTGTTGTTCGATGCGGAAAGCAGAAATCGCGCTCGTGAACTCAACCACGATACGCCGTTTGCCTGTATCGCCTGCGGCAAGCCCTTTGCGCCGACCTCGGTAATCCATAAAATGCAGGAAAAACTGAAGGATCACCATATGTTCGGTAGCGAGCGTGCACTCGACCGGCTCAAGATGTGTGACGATTGCCGTGTTGTCGATATCGTCCAGGATACCGATGCAATGGGCGGAGAGTTCGACCCGTTGAAGCGCATCCAGTAACCTGACAGGATGGATTGACCATGCCGACTGCCGAAGATGAAGTGATCGAAAATGAACAACGCTATCGCGCGGGAGCCTATGGCCTGTTAGCAGCGTTGCTGCGGGCGGTACCGGAGCAGCCCCTGCTGGACCAGCTGGTTGAGATGTCACCTGAAAGTGATGCCGAACCGGACGCTCTCTTCGAAGCAATGACGGGTCTTGCCACGGCGGCGTGTAATATTGATCCAGGTCAACTGGAAGATGAATATAACGCGCTGTTTATCGGAGTCGGCAAAGGTGAAGTGGTGCCTTATGGGTCCTGGTATCTGACAGGATTTTTGATGGAACAACCACTTAGCGATCTGCGCGATGATTTGCGCGCGCTCGGTTTCGAGCGGAGCGCGGAAACGCACGAACCGGAAGATCACGCGGCGGCGATTTTTGAAGTTTTTTCTGTTATGATTTCCGACGCAGCGAGCCTTTCCGAGCAACGAGGTTTCTTTGAGAAGCATATGAAACCCTGGCTCGAGCGTTTTTTTGCAGATCTGGGTAGCGCCCGATCGGCCAAATTTTATCAACCTGTTGCGCAATTTGGCGCGGCATTTATCGAACTGGAGTCCGCATATCTATCGATGCGCAGTTAAAATCAAAACGACATAACTCTATATACCCCTGTGGAGGAAAAGCACGTGAAAAACAAAAGTCAGCTTAAGGACCAGGAACGTCGAGAATTTATCAAGAAGTCCACGCTAGTTGGAGCGGCCGTGGCAACCACTACAATGGCCAGCACTGCGGCCATTGCCGAAGTAAGCGAGGATATCGCTGCCAAACCAGGTCAGAAGGGTTACCAGTTAACCCCGCATGTTATGGCCTACTACAAGTCAGCTGACATTTAACCTGGGGGGCAAAATGAAAAAATTAACCAAAGTATCTTCAGCCGTCGATAAGACTGTTGTCAGCAAGTCCGCACCCGCGGGCATTACTCGTCGAACCTTTCTCAGAAACTCGAGCCTGATGGCCGGGGGCGCCGCGCTCGCCACCACGGTGACACCGGTGATGATGAAGAAAGCCGATGCGGCCGTAGCGGCGACACCGGGCGGCAAGATCGACGAAGTCAAGACGATCTGCACTCACTGTTCGGTTGGTTGCGGCATTATTGCGGAGGTTCAAAACGGTGTCTGGACAGGGCAGGAGCCGGCCTTCGATCACCCGTTCAACAAGGGTGCGCATTGCTCCAAGGGTGCCGCGATCCGCGAACACGGGCACGGTGAACGCCGCCTGAAGTATCCCACCAAGCTGGTCGACGGCAAGTGGAAGAAAATTTCCTGGGACGAGGCGATCAATGAAATCGGCGACAAGATGCTCGAGATACGCGAAAAATCAGGTCCCGACTCGGTGTTTTGGCTGGGTTCCGCGAAGCACAACAATGAGCAGGCCTACCTGTTCCGCAAGTTCGCGGCCATGTGGGGTACCAACAACGTCGATCACCAGGCGCGCATCTGTCACTCGACCACGGTAGCCGGGGTAGCCAATACCTGGGGTTACGGTGCGATGACCAACTCGTACAACGACATACATAACTCGAAATCGATTCTGTTAATCGGTTCCAACCCGACCGAGGCACACCCGGTATCGCTGCAGCATATTTTCAAGGCGAAAGAAGAGAATAACGCGCCGGTGATTGTCATCGATCCACGCTATACCCGTACCGCGGCCCATGCCGACCATTTCCTGCGCATCAGGCCGGGAACCGACGTCGGCATCATCTGGGGCATGATGTGGCATATCTTCGAAAACGGCTGGGAAGACAAGGAGTTCATCCGCCAGCGGGTTTATGGGATGAGCGACGTCATGAAGGAGGTCAAGAAGTGGAACCCGAAAGAAGTCGAAAATGTTACGGGTGTCCCCGAGGACCAGGTTTTCGCAGCCGCCAAGGCGATGGCGGATAACAGGCCCGGCACTTTTATCTGGTGCATGGGTGGTACCCAGCACACTATCGGTAACAACAATACCCGCGCATACTGTGCGTTCCAGCTGGCGCTCGGCAATATGGGTGTTTCCGGCGGTGGCGCTAATATTTTCCGCGGCCACGACAATGTGCAGGGCGCGACCGACCTGGGCGTACTGTCGAACACGCTGCCCGGCTACTATGGCTTGTCCGCGGGTTCGTGGAAGCACTGGTCACGCGTCTGGGATCTCGATTACGAATGGATCAAGGGACAGTTCGACGCCGGTAGCTATGAACAGAGCAAGGGCAAGGATGTACACGTCATGAACACCAAGGGTATCCCGGTTTCACGCTGGATCGACGGTGTGCTCGAGGATAAGGGGAACATCGCGCAAAAGGATTCCCTGAAGGCAATGTTCTTCTGGGGCCACGCGCCCAACAGCCAGACCCGTGGCGTCGAGCAGAAAAAGGCGATGGAAGCACTGGAAATGATGGTTATCATCGATCCTTATCCGACCGCGAGCGCGGTCATGCCCGATCGAAAAGACGGGGTGTACCTGCTGCCGGCTTCCACGCAGATGGAAACCTACGGTTCGGTAACCGCGTCCAACCGTTCGATCCAGTGGCGTTCCAGGGTCATCGACCCGCTGTTCGAATCGCTGCCTGATCATGTCATCATGTACAAGCTGGCGAAGAAACTCGGGGTTGCCGACCAGATGTTCAAGAATATCCAGGTTAACAACGACGAGCCGCTGATCGAAGACGTGCTGCGTGAGATCAATAGCGGCATGTGGACCATCGGTTACACCGGCCAGAGCCCGGAACGTCTGAAGAATCACCAGGAAAACTGGGGCACCTTCGACTACACCAGTCTGAAGGCGGAGGGCGGCCCGGCCGACGGTGATTATTACGGCTTGCCCTGGCCTTCCTGGGGTACGGCGGAAATGAACCATCCCGGCACGCCGAATCTTTACGATACGTCGAAACCGGTTGCCGAGGGCGGGTTAACCTTCCGCGCACGATTCGGTGTCGAACGCAATGGCACCAACCTGCTCGCCGAGGGATCTTTCAGCAAGGGTTCGGAAATCAAGGATGGTTATCCGGAATTCAGCCACGAAGTATTGAAAAAGCTCGGCTGGTGGAACGATTTGACCCCGGAAGAGCAGCAAGCGGCGGAAGGCAAGAACTGGAAAACCGATTTATCCGGTGGTATCCAGCGCGTTGCGATCAAGCACGGCTGCTCGCCGTTCGGTAACGCCAAGGCACGGGCCATGGTGTGGACCTTCCCGGATCCGGTGCCTATCCATCGCGAGCCGCTGTATACCTCGCGGCGCGACCTGGTCGCAAAGTACCCGACCTACGAGGACCGTAAGTCGTTCTGGAGATTGCCGACGCGTTACAAGTCAATCCAGGCAACCGATTACAGCGGTGATTACCCGATTATCCTGACCTCCGGACGGCTGGTCGAATACGAGGGCGGCGGTGATGAAACGCGTTCCAACAAGTGGCTTGCTGAACTGCAGCAGGACATGTTCGTCGAAATCCATCCACGTGACGCCAACAACGCCGGCATCAAGGATGGCGACGATGTCTGGGTCGAGGGCGCGGAAGCCGCCAAGGTCAGGGTCAAGGCGATGGTGACGCGGCGCGTTGGCGAAGGCGTGGCTTTCATGCCATTCCACTTTGCCGGGCACTTCCAGGGCAAGGACCTGCGGGACAAGTACCCGGACGGTGCCGATCCTTACGTTCTCGGTGAGGCGGCCAATACGGCGTTTACCTATGGCTACGATTCGGTGACGCAGATGCAGGAATCGAAATGCAGCCTTTGTCGCATTTCCAAAGCTTGAGTAGGGGGGATTGAAAAATGGCTAGAATGAAATTCTTTTGTGATGCAGAACGCTGCATCGAGTGTAACGCCTGCGTAACCGCCTGCAAAAACGAGCATGAAGTGCCGTGGGGCGTCAATCGTCGACGTGTGGTAACCATCAATGATGGTGAGCAGGGTGAACGCTCGCTGTCGGTAGCCTGCATGCATTGCTCGGATGCACCCTGTGCGACGGTATGCCCGGTAGATTGTTTTTACACTACCGGTGACGGCATCGTGCTGCACGACAAGGACATCTGTATCGGCTGTGGTTACTGTTTTTACGCCTGCCCGTTCGGTGCGCCGCAATTTCCGCAGGACGCCGCTTTCGCCTCGCGAGGCAAGATGGACAAGTGCACTTTCTGTGCCGGTGGCCCGGAAGATGACCATAGTTCGGACGAGTACAAGAAGTATGGTCGTAACCGCCTGTCGGAAGGCAAGTTGCCGCTGTGTGCCGAAATGTGTGCGACCAAGGCCCTGCTCGCCGGCGATGGCGATGTGATTTCGGACATCTACCGCAAACGCGTCATCAATCGCGGTGCCAGCGCTTTCAACTGGGGCGATACTAACAAGCTGGGGGGATAATATCCCCGTAGCGCGGTTGCGGAACTCGAGACAGGGAGGTATCGAGTCCACCGCTATGGTTTCGTAGTCTGTAAATCAAAAAGGGTAAATGGGGTGAAAATCCGTACATTATTAATCGTGATGTGCCTGACGCTGCTGCCGTTCGAGGCATTCTCTGAGGATGAAAAGCCCGAACCGGGCGTTTTCATGAAGGACCCGGGGTCCGAGCTTTGGCGCCAGGTCAGGCAACGCGATTCGGAAGGCGTTGGTATCAGCCAGGTCAGGGGAGTCGATAGCGGCGTGCTGATCAATGCCAGAGGCGACCAGTGGGCTCGCTTCCGTATGGGCCAGTTGTCAACCTATGGCAGTATCGCGATCGTGGCGATTTTCGCGATCGTAGTCCTGTTTTACGTGGTGCGCGGCAAGATTCCGATCGAGGGTGGCCTGTCGGGTCAGATGGTGCGACGCTTTAGCGATTACGAACGGGTAGTTCACTGGACACTTGCGATCGTCTTTCTGTTTCTGGCGATTACCGGGTTGATCCTGTTGCTGGGCAGGCCCTTGTTGTTACCGCTTTTTGGCAAGGAGGTGTTTGCCTTGCTGGCCTCGGCCAGTAAAGAAGGTCATAACCTTTTCGGCCCGCTGTTCCTCGTATCCCTGGTGATGATGCTGATCAGTTTCGCCCGGCGTAACATTTATGAAAAAGGTGACATGACCTGGTTACTCAGGGGCGGTGGCCTGATCGGTGAAGGCCATGCTTCCGGCGGCTTTTTCAACATGGGCGAGAAAACCTGGTACTGGATGGTGATACTGATCGGGCTGGTGATTTCGGTTAGCGGCCTGATCCTCGTGTCCCCGGCATTCGGCCAGGGTCGGGTTATCATGGAAATCTCGCATATCGTTCACTCAATTGGCGCGTTGATTTTAATAGCCGTATCGATTGGACACATGTACCTCGGGTCCATCGGTTCGGAGGGTGCTCTCGAAGGTATGCAAACCGGTTATGTCGATATCAACTGGGCGGATGCGCATCATGACCGCTGGGGCAAGGTCTGCCATGAAAAGAACCTGATTATTTCGGCCGAGGAGTACGCCCGGCTGAAGGGCGAGAAGCCAGGGTCGGGTGAAATGGAATCCGCGGAGCAAACTAAATGATCGAAAATTTGATTGATGGACCCCTGTGGTACTTCTCGCTCGCCGTGTTCGTTATCGGTGTAGTCTGGCGACTCGGGTCGATAATCTTCGCCAGTCGCAAACAGGATCTCTCGGTGGCCCGTGCTGCCGCGGCACCGGCCTCGTTTAAAGCCGTTTTCAGTCGATTTATGCCGCACAAGGAAATTTCGTCGCAGATTACGATCCAGGTCGTGGCTGGCTATATGTTCCATCTGGGTTTGTTTGCGCTACTGTTTTTTGCGGCACCGCATGTCGTATTTCTCGAAGAAAACCTGCTTGGTTTCGGTTGGACAGCAATGCCCCATTGGACTTTCATCGTCGCCGCCCAGTTTGCTTTCCTGGGTCTTATCATGCTGTGGCTGCGGCGCTTGTTGAACCCGGTCAGCCGCCTGATTTCGACCCGGGATGATCATGTAGTCGCGATCCTGACTTTTATCGTAATGTTGACCGGTTGTTTCGCGTTGCTCGAGGGTTCCACCGCGTTACGCCTGCTGCATCGTTTTACCGTTGAGCTGTGGCTGATTTACTTCCCGTTCAGCGCGCTGATGCACACCTTCACATTTATACCAAGCAGGGCCTTTACCGGGGCCTGGTTTGGTCGACGCGGCATCGACGCTTGAACGAGGTATAGGATAGATGAGCGAGAAACTGCAAAAAGGCCTGGAAGTATTGCGTGCCGAGATGGACAGCAAGGCGGAGGCCTTCTTCTCGAGCTGCGTTAATTGTGGCATCTGCGCCGAGTCCTGCCTGTTTTACACCGAGACTAAAGATCCACGCTATACCCCGATCTATAAAACCGAGCCGCTGCGCAAACTATGGCGCAGCGAGTACAGCTTCTGGGGTAAGCTTTCGGGCATGCTGGGCATGACTAAATCGCTCACCGAGGCTGATCTCGCCGACTGGGAAGAACTGGTTTACGACGGGTGTTCGATGTGCGGTCGGTGCAGCATGGTCTGCCCGGTCGGCGTCGATATCTCCATGATGATCTTCAAGGTCAAGCATGCACTTGCGGTAGCGGGGTTTTCTCCGGAGGGACTGGTTGAGACCACCCAGCGCGCGATCGATGTCGGCAGTCCCATGGGCGTGACCCTGAAAACCGTGAAGGCGATGATAAAACACGTCGAGGCAAATACCGGGCTGAGTGTGCCTATGGATGTTGAAGGGGCGGATTACATGGCGCTTTTATCTTCAAATGAGATTGCGCTTTATCCCGAGTACCTGGAATCACTGGTAAAGATTTTCGATCATGCAGGGGTTAGCTGGACCTTGTCTTCGCAGGCCTTCGAAGCGACGAACTCCGGGTTGCAGATTGGTAACAAGAAAATTGCGGGTCAACTCGTGCAAAGAGTCGTCGATGGTGCCGAAAAGTTGAAGGTCAAAACCGTCATCAGTCCGGAATGCGGCCATGCCTATACCGCGCTGCGTTGGGAAGGACCGAATTTCATAGGCAAGGCTTACGACTTCAGGGTTGTGCATATCCTCGAGTTGCTCGACGAGTTGCGCGCGCAGGGGAAAATCAACACCACCGGCATGGAATCTGACCGTCTGACATTCCACGATCCCTGCTCGATCGTGCGCCGCGGCGGAGTGCAGGCGCAACCAAGGAACCTGCTCGAGCCGATCACCGAGAATTTCGTCGAAATGGCTGATCATGGCAGTATGAACTGGTGCTGCGGTGGCGGCGGTGGCGTTAGCGGTAACGAGCGCGCGCACGACTTGAAGCTTACAGCTTTCAATAAAAAGAAATCCCAGATCGAAGCTCTCGATGTCGATGCCGTCGTCACGGCCTGCTCTAATTGCCGTATGGTGATGGAAGACGGCCTCGAGGCGAATGAAATTGAAATTCCGCTGCTTGGTTTAACCGAATTGATCGCCGAACACCTGGACGAAAAACGCGCCAACTAACGATCGATCTTCGCTGCTGTGTGCCCTTACAGTGGGAGGCTACCTCCGGGTCAGCCCGCAAAAGTCGCTCCCAAACGGCAAAATACGCCGTTTGGTCCATCCATGGAATCGCTTGGAGCCCGTAACGACGGACCGCGACATCCCTGTCTCGCTACACTTTTGCGGGCTAACCCCCGAGGTAGCCTTAGCACACCCATGGAACTACGAATCTGACTGAAGCCGGGTGCTGCTCTGTGCTAATATCTGCAGCGTCTGAACTTCCTGTAAATCATTCATATGGCTGACGACATAATTAGCGACGACGAACTCGATGCAGTCTATCGGCGTATGGTCGATTTGTTTATCGATCGTGCCAATGAACTGGCTGAAGACAACAGCCCGGAAAATGTGGGTATGGCATTGTTGTTCGCCACCTCGCGGTTCAATGCCCACGTGGTATCGCAGCATGCTCAGACGCTGGAAGATTACGAACGAGATTTACCCAGGGCGCGTGAATTTTTTATGCAGCAGTATCAGCAGATGCTGGACGAGAATCTCGAGGACTACAAGCAGGTTTACAGCAAGTACGCCCACCTGCTCAAAAAACAGTAGCAACGGTCGTTTTGACATCAGGGCAGCCTGTGCCGGCAAAACCGCTATTCCTGCTCCAGGCCTGCAGGCAGCTTTCCCGAGCTGCTTTCTCCAGCTTACCCAGGTCCTCGACATACTCGTAAAATGGAGCGAAATCGAGCCCGTAGGCTCGAATCATGTTGATAAAAGCCGGCATCAATGAATTGTAGGCCGCAACTGAACCTATCTTGGCATTGTTGAGTTCGCCAGCGAACCATCTCGTATAACCCCCTGTTATTCCATGTTTCGCGGCGATTCCGGAGTGCGCGTCGCGTGCTTGTGTAAACGCCCTGCTTTTGCGCTCACGTTTATCGGCATTCTCGTCATCGCTGGCGTAGATTTCAGCGAGTTGCCCGCGGGTACTGCTTATCAGTGCGATGACTTCGTCACGATATCGCGACCAGCGCATTAACTGGTCGAGCTGGTCATTTTGCTGCCTTGACTGCAGCCACAACTCCGTGCCGACCTGCTGCACGGCGGAGGCGAGTGATTCATTGAAAGTGGTGTCGTCGTCGATGTATACCTTTTGATGCGTGAGTTCGTGAAACAACAGGCCCGCGAGGCGGTAGTCGGGCCAGTTAATAAAGCTGCTCAGTAAAGGATCGTCAAACCAGCCCAGCGTCGAGTAGGCCGACACCGTGCCGATATAAACCTCAAGGCCCTGCGATTTGAGATCGTCGCTGTAGGCAAGCATGCGCGCTTCATCGTAATAACCCCGATAGCTGGCACAGCCGATAACCGGGTAGCACCATTGGTAAAGTCTTGTCGAGAATTCAGGCGCAGCGAAAATATTCTGTACCACGTAGGGCCGATCGAGTTCGACATAGCTCAGGTAGCTGTCGTTTGCCGGCAGATCGAGTCGTTCGACCGAAAAGCGGCGAATTTCCTGCACCAGTTGCAAACGTTCGCGCAGGCCGGCATCGAGCTCATCATCGGCGAGCATGTCATCGATATCGACACGTTTGTTCATCACCGTGAGGTGCCCGTTCGCGTTATGCCAGTAGTAACCCAGGTCGGCACAACCCGTTAGCAGAAGTAGCAAAGCAATCGAAATTATCCAGCGCATGCAGTATTCTCTCATACTGATTTCAATCCGGGAAAAACCATGTTCATTTCCAGCCAGTTCGATGGTGGCAATATCGAGTGTGTCGATTCTAGCGATCCGTCCAATATCCTGCTCAATATTCGTGCCGACCATCAGTCGGATTTTTACCAGTGGTTTTATTTTCGCTCGGCAAATGTAAAAGACCTCGATTGCAGATACGTCATCACCAATGCTTCAGGCGCATCCTATCAAAAGGGCTGGGAGGGTTACCGGGCGGTCGCGAGTTATGATCGGGAATTCTGGTTTCGGGTGGATACTTCATACGACGGCGAAAACCTGATCATTGAACACAATAGTAGCGAGGATCAGGTCTATTTTGCTTATTTTGCCCCTTACTCGATGGAGCGACACGCGGACCTGATCGCATTTGCACAAACCAGCGAGCGCTGTCAGGTGGAAACCATAGGCACCACGCTGGATGGCCAGGCCATGGATTGCCTGCGCTTCGGTGAAGTTGACCAGGGGCGCAAGAACATCTGGATGGTGGCGCGGCAACATCCCGGCGAAACCATGGCCGAATGGTGGATGGAAGGTATGGTCAATCGCCTGGTCGATTACAGCGATCCGGTGGTTAATGCGATCCTCGACAGGGCGGTTGTTTACCTGGTGCCGAATATGAATCCGGACGGCAGCCGGCGCGGACACCTGCGTACCAACGCGGTCGGTTCCAATTTGAACCGGGAATGGGACAACCCGACGCCCGAAAAAAGCCCTGAGGTGCTTTGTGTGCTCGAGAAAATCAAACAAACAGGGCTGGATTTTGGACTCGATGTACACGGTGACGAAGCCTTGCCCTACAATTTTATTGCCGGTACCGAAGGTATTCCGGGCTGGGATCCGGCGCGCCAGCAGCAACTCGAGCTTTTCAAGTCGACCCTTGCCAGCGTCAACCCGGATTTCCAGTTTGAACATGGCTATCCGGTAAATCCTGCCGGCAGTGCGAACATGAGCTATTGTTCCAGCTCGCTGGCGCAGCGTTTCGAAGCCCTGGTGATGACCCTGGAAATGCCGTTCAAGGATGCCAGCGGAACTGCCGACGAGATGCAGGGCTGGAGCCCGGAGCGTTGTGTCCGGCTAGCGCATTCCTGCCTGGATACCCTGCATCTGTGTTGGGACCAGGTGGTTAAGTAGCGCTTTTTGAGCAGGGTAGATTGACGATGGTTACACGAAGATCATTTCTCAAGACAGGGGCGGCCGGAATGATTGGTAGCGCTATGCTCGGGCCCGTTGCGACGATTGCGAGTAGCCGCGAGGTGGCAATTGATCTGCGCGCCGAGCCGGGGCTGAAGAAGTTTCGCGACGATCAGGCGCAGGCCACCCGGGTCATGTCCTATAACCAGTCGATTCCGGGACCGCTGCTTCGCATTCCGCAAGGACGTGAATCAGTCATTCGATTTCATAACGCGCTGGATGAACCCAGTTCCGTGCACTGGCACGGCATACGTATTGATAATGCGATGGATGGCGTGCCCGACCTGACCCAGGCGGCAGTGCTGCCGGGAGAAACCTTCGACTACCGGTTTACCCCGCCGGATGCCGGCACTTACTGGTATCACAGTCATAAACGTTCCTGGGCGCAGCTCGCGCTGGGGCTGGCCGGGGTGTTAATCGTTACCGAGGACGAACCACCGCTGGTGGATCAGGATCTGGTATTTGCGATCGACGATTGGCGACTGGATGAGGCAATGCAGATGGATACGCAAAGCCTCGGTTCCCTGCATGACTGGTCCCATGCCGGGCGACTGGGCAATGTCATTACCGTAAACGGTGAGACCGAAAAACGCTTCGCCGTGGCCAGCGGTGAACGCGTTCGCCTGCGCCTGGTCAATATCGCCAATGCGCGCACCATGAACCTGCTTTTTAATGAACCCGAAATCTCGGTGATAGCGGTAGACGGGCAACCGGTGAAGCCCTTCAAGGTGGATAACGGCAGGATAGTACTTGCACCGGGGCAACGCATGGACCTGGTCATTGATATGACCGCGGACCCCGGTCATCGCTCGTTGATCGAACTGGTGATCGGCGAGTATGCCTACGAGGTCGCCAGCTTTGAGTTCGCTGGTACCGCCAGGCGGCAACTGTTGCCGGATAGCCCGATTGCGCTAAAACCAAACCCGCTCAACAAAACGTTTCTGCCGGACAGTTTTCAGCATGTACCGTTGTTAATGGAGGGTGGTGCCATGGGCGGCATGCGCAGCGCTACCTTCGAAGGAAGGGAAATGGATATTCGAGAACTCGTCAAACACAACAAAATCTGGGCAATGAACGGTATTGTCGGCATGCCGGACAAGCCCCTTTTCAGCGTTAAACGTGGCACCGCGATCAGTCTCGATGTCAATAACAACAATAGCTGGCCGCACGCGATGCATATCCATGGGCATCACTTCATCCATGACAAAAGCCCCGGAATCTGGCGGGATACGACGCTATTCTCACGGGGCGAGCAGGGTAGTATGGCGTTCATCGCCGATAATCCCGGTAAATGGTTGATACATTGCCACATGGTCGAACACATGGCCGGCGGCATGGTGACCTGGTTCGAGGTGACCTAGGGAAACAACTGTATTCAGGAGCAAATAAATGGCCAAAATTAATATCCAGTTCACGCTGTTCTCGGCGTTTTACTCACCGTTGATCGCCACCATGGCGGGTGGTTTCCTGAAACAGGAAGGGCTTGATTACGAGTGGTCGGTGTCGCCGCCGGGAGTGCCGGCAGTAGACTCGATCTGCGACGGTTCCGCCCACGTGGTGCAGTCGGCTCCGAGTCAGGCATTCAACGCCATCGCCAGGGGTGAGTTCGACTACCCGCTGCATTTTGCCCAGGTCAACGAAATGGATGGTTTTTTCATCACTGGACGAGAGGCCGATGCAGATTTTTCCTGGCAAAAACTGGAAGGCGCCGAGGTGGTCATGTTTGGTGGTGGTCAACCGAACGCGATGTTTCGCTACGCCTGCCACCGGGCGGGCATCGACTTCAACAAGATTGTTGCGCTTACGCCGGGTGGTCCGGCTGATATTGACCAGGCCTTCCGCGCCGGCCAGGGGCAGTATGTGCAACAGCAGGGTCCTTACCCGCAGCAACTTGCAGACGATGGAATTGGAAGTATTGTTGCGCAGGTCGGTCCGCAAATCGGTCCCTGTGCGTTTTCCAGCCTGGCGGCATCGCGGGAATGGCTCGAGACCGACATGGCGCAAGCCTTTACCCGCGCCTATGCCAATGCGAGGCAGTACCTGAACCGTACTCCGGCCAGCGAGATCGCGGCTGCCGAACGGGAGTACTTCCCCGATATCAATGTTGCTGCGCTGGAGCAATGCATTGCCAGTTATCAGCAACTGGGTTGCTGGACGCCCCATGTTGAAATAACCCGACCGGCCTTCGAAGTCACGTTGGATGTGTTTGAACATACGGGCGGTATCCCTGAACGCTATCCGTATGAGCTGGTCTGTGCAGCGCCACCCGTGATATAGGAGGATTAGAAAATGCCCATAGATAAAGAATCTGTTAGCGCAGACCTGCTCTGTGATGCAGGTGTGGCTCACCTCGATAACGCGGGTGCGGCACTAATGCCGCGTTGTGTGCTGGAAACGCAGATTGATCATCTGCGACTCGAGGCGGCCGTCGGTGGTTACGAAGCCGAACGGCTCAGGTCAGCTCAACTCGACGCGGTTTATGATTCGGTTGCGCGCCTGTTAAATTGTCGACGCGATGAAGTCGCGATCGTAGAAAATGCGACGGTCGGCTGGATGATGGCGTTTTATGCGATTCCCTTCGAGCCGGGTGATCGCATCCTGACTGCCGAAGCCGAGTATGCATCCAACTACCTGGCTTACCTGCAGATCGCCCGTGACAGGGGAATGGTTGTAGAGACCGTTCCTTCCACCGCCGACGGTGAACTATGTACCGAGTCGCTGGGCAAAATGATTAACGAGCGGGTCAAACTGATATCGATAACGCATGTACCGACCAATGGCGGTCTGGTTAACCCGGTTGAAGAGATCGGGGCGATCGCCCGCGCGAACGATATTCTGTACCTCGTCGATGCCTGCCAGTCAGCAGGCCAGATATCCCTCGATGTCGACGCGATCCAGTGCGACTTCCTCAGCGCCACCGGGCGCAAATGGTTGCGCGGACCCAGGGGGGTTGGATTTCTTTATGTCAGCAATCGTATTCTCGATTCCCTGCACCCGCCGATGATCGATCTTTTCTAGGCCAGCTGGATCGATGCCGACCACTATGAATTGCGCAAGGATGCCAGGCGCTTCGAGAACTGGGAGAGTAATTACGCGGCCAAGCTGGGTCTGGGCAGCGCGATTGATTACGCATTGAATATAGGCCTCGATGAAATCGAAGCGGAAGTCACTCGGCTGGCCGATATGCTGAGGGCAAGGCTGGGTCAAATTGCCGGCGTAGGCCTGCATGATATCGGCAAGAGAAAGTGCGGCATCGTTACCTTTGCGGTTGCAGGGGTTGATGCAACCCGGATTGAAAGTGGCCTCAGGGAAAGCGGGATTCACGTCAGCGTGAGTTCGCCTGTCAGCACGCTGATCGATGCGACGCGCAGGCAATTACCAGATTTGGTTCGTGCCGGTGTACATTACTATAACCGGGAAGCAGAAATCGATGCGCTGGTGCGTTGTGTCAAAGCGATGTCGGAGCAGGGCGCTTGAGCAGTTTGCCGCGCGATCAGATTTCCTCTACCACTGTGGACAGCATATCGCGAACCTGTCCAGCAACCGCATGCAGTGATTCGTTATCGATTGCCTGCATCGAGGCTATGGGATCAACCGCGCTCACCTGAACGCCGCCTTCGACCTCACGCAGAATCACGTTGCAGGGAAGCATCGCCCCTATCTTCGGTTCCATGCCGATAGCCTGGTGCGCCATTTGCGGATTACAGGCGCCGAGAATTCGATAAGGCGTCATGTCGACATCGAGCTTTTTCTTCATCGTCGCTTTGACGTCGATTTCGGTGAGCACCCCGAATCCATGTGCCGCCAGCGCTGTGCGGGTTCTGCTATCGACTTCTTCAAAATCGGTGTTTGTGATCAATCGGTCTATTGTGTAGCTCATATTTTGTTCCAGTAAATTAATGTTCTCGATCTTAAAAACCATAAGCCCGAATCCACCTGTCACTTAGAGATCCGTGCAACTCCTGGGTATCAGAATTCGTTCAGTATCAATACAATGGCCAAATTCTAGCAATTTCGTCAGCATCATTCTAACCCCCCGAAAAACGAATTGCGTCTACTGCGAGGCGGTTAATTCGAATAACCTTGATTCAGGTCATGTCAGGATTTTGTCTGCGAATTCCGGTCTCGCAGCCGGGGCGGTGGCAGTGGTGGCGTTGATGTCGATAGTAGACCCTGTAACACAAGAATTGGATGCGCCCTCTTTCATATCTATTTAGGCAACGGATGTGATACAAAAAACTTCCACATACTTCGTTTTATGTCGGGCGCGTCGGGAAAACTGTGATTCCCCGGATTACCGCCGTACCAGCCGTGTCCCGGTCCTTCCAGGAACAGCGTTTCGATAACCGATTTCCCGCCGCCGCTTCGATACCGACTATGTTCCCAGTTAGCGCTTCCCGCGTGTCCGTTAGTTACCTTATACGCATGCCGGGTGTCAATATCGAAGCAATGACCCCAGCTGTCGCGCAGCACCCTTGCAGATTGAATATCAACTTTATCGTCATTCTCTGAATGCACGATTTGAATCGGCACGGCGCGTGGTGCTGCCCCCAATTCAGACCGCATTGCCGACACGATTTTCGAAATCGGCCTGTTACGCGGAACCCGGTTAAATGCATGGCGGACGGCTTCAGCTTTCTCCGCGTAAGGGACGCCCGCAACTGCCGCGCCGGATGCTATCTTGTCTGCATGAGCCACCATCATGGCCACCGCCATTCCTGCGCCTGACGATAAACCGGTGACATGAATACGGCGCTGATCGACTGCGTATCGGTTTTTAATTTCCTCGACAATTTGCCACAGGTCTTCCACTTCGCCTGAACCGGCGTGTATTTCTCGATCGAACCACCATCCCCAGCAGTTTTTGTTACGTAAACCACGGTAGCTTGTCACAAATGGATAGGCCACCAGGAACCCATGTCGGTCTGCCAATTGATTAAAACCGGATATCTGCTCAATGTCCCGATTGTCCTGATGGCACCCGTGTAAAACCACGACCAATGGCCGTTGACGTCGAACGAAAGTTCGACGCGGAACATGAACCAGGTAAAGACGGGTTCTCGAACCGGGATAGGTTCGAGCGTGAAAGGTATGTGTTTCGTCATCCGGTAATAGTTTTCGCCTGCGTTCCCACCAGGCGATCAGTGCTGCCTGAAAACCACCCTTGAAGGGCGATTTTACAACCATCTTGAGCCTGGGCCATTGAACAACCGACCGGATTCTGGCGAAGAGGTTAGCTAACAACTTAGGTGTATTCATTTAGGATTACCGGGACAGACTTATTTGATTCCAGACCAATTTTAGGATTACCGGGACAGACTTATTTGATTCCAGACCAATTTTTTAACGGCCCGGGCACAGTTAGAATAATTTGATCTGCCCCGGTTTCGTCATAGCATGCGGGGAGGATCCGGATACTATGCCTGCTGTATTCTACGCCAATAACACTCTCTAATTCGCTTTGAAAAATCCGATTCGTGAGGCAGCGGGTCGCTGGTGGTCAGACGCGCAGCCTTTCGCAAGGTTTTCACAGTGTGGCTCTGGTCCAGCACGCCATATTGATGGGCGACCCGGTCGGAGTATCCGGCAAGAACCAGACGCCAGTCAAAATAAACCTGGTACCACGGGACGGCCGTTTCCTTGAGCAAGGATATGGTGCAATTGGAAGCCAGCGTATTGTAGTGGCGCGGCTTGTCGATCAAATCGTTAGTCCGGACCATTAAGTCGAGAAAAAGCCGTTTGGCACGGTCCTCGGTCAACGTCAGAGGCTGGAAGTGAACTTCATTGCGTTTTGAATAGGTGCGTACACCAATGATATCCAGCTCATCGCCGATGACATTGATGACGTGATACTCATTCAGGAGGCCGGTGAAGGGATGATACTTCTGCCCCGGACGCTGTCGCGCCTCAACCGAAATACAGATCGGGTCATCGTCGCCAAAGTCGAACGACAAAAACGTATGGGCGATCTGAGGTTTGGTAAAGACAGAGATGCCAAGCCAAACCTGCTTGAGATCGTCCAGTTCAACTTTCTTGTCGTCCCAGTCAATAGAAAGCCGTGTTGCATTGGTCGCATAGCGGGCCCGACGCAGGTTTTTTATGATCACGGAATTGCCATTGAAATCGGCTGAGGCAATCCGTACGTATTCTTCCTTCCATGGACCTGCATTGGTTGGTTTTCTGAAAAGTGTCAATGTTTACCTCTTCCGCCTCGTTCAGGGTTACCTGAAGTGTTGATATAGCATGTAAACGACGTCTTGTGGCAACAAGCCTCTTGCTCTGGCGGCCTTATCGAACGGTTTTACAATCGATGACGGCGTCACGCTTATCCTGGATATATCAGTCCGGTAGAGTTTGAGAAACAGGCAATTAGGACTTAATCAACTGGTCCGAAAGATCGGGGCCTGTGCACAGGTTTGTGGTAACCCTTGATTCACCCTGTTTGAGCGTCTGTTTTCTCGCGAGCTGACGCTGCGAAAATCGTACCGAGCTTCTGGGTTCGGCCAACAGCAGACGCCCGGCAATTTCCTACCCGAGACCATACGAAAATTGCTTGTGGTAGAATTTCTCGAATAATTTCTAACAAGGCCGTCCATGGAAAAGGATCAACTATCGCGCAAGCTCGCAGTTATCCTCCATGCCGATGTGGTAGATTCAACCGCGCTCGTTCGCCAGGACGAGACACTTGCCCATCAACGCATCCAGGATGCGTTTCAGCGCTTTTCGATAACTGTAAAACGTCATGATGGCATAGCCCATGAGATACGGGGCGATGCGCTTGTTGCTGAATTTGGCAGGGTATCGGATGCTGTCAGCGCATCACTTGCTTTCCAGGCAACCAATGCCATCCACAATGAACAACTATCCGATGACCTTAAACCTGTTTTGCGAATTGGTATCGCAATGGGAGAGGTTGTGATTGCGGATAGTACAGTTACAGGTGAGGGTATCGTGTTGGCGCAACGTTTGGAGCAATTGGCTGAGCAAGGAGGGGTCTGTATCCAGGGGGCTGCTTACGAAACACTGCCAAAGCGGTTGCCGTTCGAGTACGAGAATTTAGGCGAGCAACGGCTCAAAGGATTCGATGATCCGGTGAGAGCTTATGCGGTTAGCTCGAAACCAGGAAGTGTCATACCCGACTCGGAACCGAAAATCCCTTCAAAAATTTCAATACCGGATATACCTGGGAAACCATCGATAGCAGTGCTTCCCTTCAGCAATATGAGTGGTGACCCGGAGCAGGAATTTTTTAGCGACGGTATTACCGAAGACATCACTACAGCGCTGTCTCATTTTTCGGGTTTATTCGTCATCGCAAGAAACTCGTCGTTTACCTATAAAGGGCATGCTGTTGATACCAGGAAAATTTCAACTGAGCTTGGCGTGAGATATGTGCTCGAAGGTAGTGTCAGACGCTCTGGAAACCGTATCCGAATCAATGCCCAATTGATTGATGCGATAACGGGAAATCATATTTGGGCAGAACGATTTGATGGTGATCTTGACGATATCTTCGAACTCCAGGATGAAATCACACGCAAGATCGTCGGCAGTATCGCGCCGCAAATAGAGCTTGCAGAGGTTGAAAGGGGGCGCGGTTTGCAGCCATCAAGTCTGTCATCCTACGAGTTATCTTTAAAGGCAAAATCACAGGCTTACGATGCTTTCCGGCTCGGTGACGCAGCCGAATTACAAAAGGCGATTGATACTGCGAATGACGCCTTAAACCAGGACCCGAGAAATACCCAGGCACTCTGGATACTAGGCATTTGCCTTCTCGATCAATACCTGTACCAGTGGGACCATGATCCGGCTGGCGCATTGAGCCGGGCATTGCAGACAGCGGAAAGACTGATCCGCGTGGATTCGTCAAATGCTGCTGGTCATGCGCTTCGCGGAGCCTTGCTTGTTCATAAGCGTGAATTCGACTTGGCGATACCTGACTTTGAAAGGTCATTATCTTTAAATCCGAATGCGTCGCTGCACCTGTTCTGGGCCGCCTGGGGTGAGTCTCTCGCAGGACTGACGAAATTAGCGAGGGAACACGCCGAACTTGGTATAAGACTAAGCCCACGGGAAATGGATATTTGGATGGGTTTGGCCTATCTGGCGCTACTCCAGGCGAGTTTTGCCGAAGAAAATTTTGAGGACGCAATTAAGTGGGGCCGTCTTGCGATACAGATGCACGCAAAAGCGCCTATTCGTCAAACTCTGATGGTGGCGTGTTGCGCCCATACGGGGAACCTGGAGGAAGCAGCCCGTCACGCGGATGAACTAAACGTTTTTTCACCCGACTTCATACCCGCCATACTTCGAGGTGAATTGTTGTTGTACAGAAATGAGGAACATAACAAACTCCTGCTAGAAGGGCTTCGCAAATCAGGTTTGTATGAGTAACAGGTACTTGATCTCGGCAATACTGCTATCGGGAAATGAATATTATTCGATTTCCTAATTGCTTTCTGCAACGATGAGGGTCCGTACAGGACCGTCTTTCGCCGCTGTGTTCTTGGTATCAATGGGCAGATTTCCCGCAAGCAGACCCTCACAAAACGCAGGTGGGAGGCAATCTCCGGCCAGAACCGCTCATTTGCTGGAACGGCTGCACACCAATTGTTTGCAATTTACCCTGCCTTGATTTGAAGGGGTGCTGGAGTTACTTTACCTGTATTTCATCACTTTAACTTGGAGGATTGATCGATGAACGCCATCACAAAACCGACCGACATTACTACCATCGATGAGGGTGCCAAGGCTGAACCCATGGAGATTGATCCAAGGATCTTCGATCTCTATGACGAGTTCTGCCATTCCGATATGGATCGGCGCACCTTCCTATCCCGCGCGGCCGCCCTTGGCATCTTGGGTGGTGTGGCAATGGCAACCTCGCTTTTGCCGCGCTATGCGGAAGCGGCGATGATCAAGTTCACCGATTCCCGCATCAAGGCGACATATGTCGAATACGATTCGCCCGGAGGCAATTCCGGTCAAATGCGCGGTTACTTGGTCCAACCGAGGGGCGAGGGGCCGTTCCCGGCAGTCATCGTCATTCACGAGAACCGGGGTTTGAATCCTTATATCGAGGATGTCGCTCGCCGCGCCGCGGTAGAAGGGTTCCTGGCCTTTGCGCCCGACGGGCTTTATCCCATCGGCGGCTATCCCGGCAACGACGAGGATGGCAAGGTCATGCAGAAGAGCCTGGACCGAGGGAAACTGTTCATCGATCTGATGAATGGCGCGAAATTCGTGAAAGCGTATGCACTGTCAAACGGAAAGCTCGGTGCGACCGGCTTCTGCTACGGCGGCGGGGTGACAAACGCGCTCGCCGTGCACATGGGTGCTGAACTACAGGCCGGCGTCCCATTCTATGGAGCCGCAGCGAAGGCGGAGGATGTTGACAGCATTCAGGCACCGCTTCTGATCCACTATGCCGAAGATGATAAGCGGATCAACGCTATGAAGGAGGGGTATGAAAGTGCGCTGAAGGCGGCCGGAAAAAGCTTCGAGAGCCACGTTTATCCGGGCACACGCCACGGTTTCCACAACAACTCTACCCCGCGCTTTAACGAGGCACAGGCCAAAATCGCATGGGAGCGCACCATCGTGCACTTCAAGAAGTATTTGACCTGATCAATCGGAAACCACAGCCCGCTCGATTGACTTAATGGCTGACAGGATCGGGCTGTCCTCCGCGCACTGAAATTAGTCAAGCTTTGTACCGTCGAGTCCCGAATCGCGCTTGTTCTAGGGCGTTAGTTAAGTCCGAAATGGGTGATGAGTTCAATTGATCGACGCAACACTTTATCTTTAGGTAAAAAGATGGAGTGTAGAAAATGGCCCATGGACCACGAATAAAATATAGCCCCGCACAGAAAGCCGATATCTGGGACCGCCATCACTAATCTAGCGTGGCAACGATTTTCCGGATCTCCTCCGGTGTGTGTTCGCCCGAGAGTGGCGTTCCGGGCATCAGATATTTTCCCATCTCGAGATCGCCAATCAAGATAGGATCGTAGCCAATATCGCTGATCAGGTTTGAAGCGACCACGATGGCTTCTGCATCATCGCTCGCGATCGGCATTCCGATGCGCCCAGGATCTTGGTGCGCCGTGCTCATCCGTGCGGCACCGATGGCATTGAAAGCGCGAACGATTCGCGCACCAGGGAGTAATTCCGCCGAGGCGAGACCGGCGCCTTTCTTCCGCGCCCAGGTCGCTATCTCACCGTCGCGCCAGACGAACGGGTTGCAGGTATCGATCACAATCTTGTCCTTGATCAGCGCCTCCAGGTTCTTACCGACTTCGGGCAGTGCGCCGTAAGGCACCGAGATCATCACCACTTCACCAAAGGCGGCGGCTTCCCGCGGCGTTCCGGTATGTGCGTTGGCCCCGAGTTTAGCGGCGAGCGCTTTATCATGCTCGATGTGGCGTGAGGAAAACATGACCTCGTGCCCGGCTTTCACCCACACGCTGCCGATCCCACCACCGACTCTGCCCGAGCCGACGATGCCAATCTTTATTTTTCCAGAATTTGCAGCGCGCGCCGTAAACGGTAGTCCTTCGATCATCAAAGCAGCCGTGGCGACCCCGGAAACTTGTAAAAATCGGCGACGGCCTTGTCTTGTGGTGGCTTTTGCTTTCATGGCGTGTCTCCATAGACTTCGGTTGGCCTATTCGTGGGACAGTATACCTATTTACTGAAATCTGGCTTACATTCCTGGGGTTTTGATCGTCAGCTTTCTCGTAAGCAGACCCTCATACAGCCCTTGCGGGAGGCAAACTACGGCCAGAAGCGGACATAGCTTTTTAGTGCCTATCCTCTGCTATGCTTGGCAACCTGTGATTTAATATACAACGTATTATGCATGCCGCCTTGTGCCGGCGATCCATGTTAAAGAAAAAGAGTAAAGGAGTTATTGCGGTGGAGATGGTGGATGGAGTTTTGCAGATTAACCAGTTTCTGGCTGTCACTCTCGCCATCATCGTGCTGTTCGTGGGTAAACGGATTAATGATAAGATCGCTTTCCTGCGCGAGTTCAGTATCCCGGAACCTGTCACCGGAGGGTTGTTGTTTTCGGTGCTCTTCGCAATTGTGTATGCAGTAAGCGGAACATCGGTTGAGTTCGAGCTCGGCGCCCGCGACTTCCTGCTTGTTTATTTTTTTACCACCATCGGCATCAATGCCAGCCTCAAGGACTTGATGACCGGAGGAAACCCCCTGGTCATTTTACTGGTCATCACCATCGCCTATATGATTGTCCAGAACTTGACTGGCATTTCCGTAGCAGCGCTTTTCGATCTTCCCGCTCCTGCAGGCCTCCTCGGCGGCTCGGTATCGCTGGTCGGCGGCCACGGTACTGCAATCGCATGGGCTCCTCGGATTGCGGAGGAGTACGGAGTCTCCAATGCTATGGAGATTGGCATCGCCTGTGCGACCTTCGGCCTGATTCTGGCGAGCCTGATGGGTGGTCCCATCGCTAAATTTCTCATCAACCGTCACCAGCTCACGCCGGAAAAAGTGGAGATCCTCGATGTCGGCACGCCCGAGGAGCAGCGTACATCGAGTATCGGATCGGTGGACTGCCTCGATGCCATTTTCGCCATTCACGTCTGCGTAATTTTAGGGGTAATGCTGAACGAGAGCCTGGAGGAGCTAGGGCTCCAGTTGCCGCTGTTTGTTACCTGTTTATTCGCTGGCATCCTGGTTACCAACCTGGTTCCGAAAAACTTCCCACGCTTTAGTGGAAGATTATGGCCCACTCGTACGCCTGCCATGGCCCTCATCGCCGACGTTTCCCTGGGCACTTTTCTCGCTATGTCACTCATGAGCATGCAACTGTGGACGTTGATCGATCTCGCCGCGCCCATCTTTACCATCCTCTTGGCACAGTTCGTGATAGCGGTTAGCATCAACATATTCATTGTTTTCCGGGTTATGGGTAGCAACTACGATGCCGCTGTTGTGTGCTCAGGTTTCGGGGGTATTTCCCTCGGCTCGACACCCACCGCAATGGCGAACATGTCCGCAGTGACCCAGAGGTATGGTGCCTCACACCTGGCTTTCATCATCGTGCCCCTGGTTTGTGCATTCTTTATCGACCTGGTTAACGCCTTGCTAATTCCATTCTTCCTCGCTAACTTCTGATAGCGACAATCAAATTTGAATTTGAGTATCTAAATCGGGCTGTTTTCCGCCTCTGAAAATCCGAATCCAGGCATCAGTTTTCTCCAAAACCGACACTCAAAACGAAGAACTCAGAGGCAACCTCCCCTCCGGCCAGAAGCGGACGCCCACAATTCCAGAATAAAATGCATTATTAATTCAATAACCTCATAATTTAGCTGTTATGTGGAGACCAAAACCCAAAACTAACGGGAATGAAAAATGAGCCTGTCTTTCGAAAGAGCAGAAATTTCTGATTTACCAATACTCATGAAATTCATGCAAGACTTTCATGAGTTTGATCATGCGACACCTTTCGACCATGGACCGGCCCAGGTTGCAATGGAAACTGTAGTAGCTAACGAATCAGTTGGTAGAGTTTGGTTAATCAGGCATCAGGGTGAAAATATCGGATACATTGTTCTAACCCTGCACTACCGATTAGAATCACGAGGAGTAAGTGCAAGCATGGATGAGCTATTTATACGAGAAGACAATCGAGGTATGGGGATAGGCCGTCGGGCAATGGAATTTCTGAAAAATACCTGTCGAGAGCTAGGCGTTGCAACCATACAACTTGAAGTAAAGAACGATAACCCGGAAGCAGCGTCTTTGTATGAAAAAGCAGGCTTTGAAAAACTAGATCGTGCTTTTATGCTCGCGACATTATAGGTTTATCAAAAACTCTTTAGGTAAATTTTGAAACCGCTCCACGCAAGCTTGCCATGTAAGTAGTGCCTACCGGCGGATCAAACCTCTCGCCATACCCGCCATCTCCCGATAACAATGGGATGGACTCCTCCTCACCTGATCGGCATCAATGTGCCAAACTGAGATTGACATTTCAGTTAACGATAAAGAGGAGTCCGCTATGAAGATTAATCGAGTTGGTGTT